>Ga0182004_10000809_pt1 | contig 20916 bp, 16 predicted proteins | sample Sormic07211540_1_FD_120479 | JGI IMG/M metagenome (GOLD analysis project Ga0182004, IMG submission 120479) | Endophyte microbial communities from Sorghum bicolor roots, Mead, Nebraska, USA - 072115-40_1 MetaG | ecosystem: Host-associated > Plants > Roots > Unclassified | place: USA: Nebraska...
AGGATGTTCAATGGCGTTTGTTTTTTGTCTGATCTTTTGTAATAGGCCTCTCTATACTAATGCTATCTTAGGATCTGTCTTTGGTGTGTTGGTACTGTGGCTTGGATGTTCTGCAGTCGAGCTTTGTGCTTTTCTGTAGGGTTAAGTTGGTGTTTGTAGAGTTGTGTGAGTGCTTGGTAAGCTTAGCTTCGGTTCGATCTTAGATCTTGGTTTTCTAGCTTTTGCTCCTCTCATGTAACTGGGATAACACTCGTTGTATTTCCGTTATCTTGGTAATGGAAATGGGTCACCCTCGGTTCAAAAAAAAAGTATCATTGAAAATGTTTTTTTCTAAAAAAGAATAATTAAAAAAAATCACACGTCAATGAGATGGCGATGATTCAGAGTTGAACGCTGTGCACAAACTTTGTGAGATAAGTCATGCAGATACACGGCAAATTTCTTCTCCAAATGTCCCATTCATACAAGTATGGTATTTGTCTACGGCGATTTGGTAGCCTCAGCTCTCAAAGCTCTGATGCACTAGTAGCGTTAGGTGAGCAGGCAAGTGAAGCTCAGCTTCACTAACACTAGACAACGCGGAACCTGACACGGATTGGCCAGCCTTCACCTTATCAAAAAGCCGGGGAAGTGATTGAGACCACACCAAGAGCTAGGACATTAATACTTGCTGTTAGAGCTGTACTACAAGTTTAACAACTCGAGTTGTCAAACTATTGCCTACAAATTCAAGCCAGCGACTACGCATATATAGGAGGCCCGTTCCTTATGCCATTTAGTTGGCTGGATAAACTCTTCGTACCAATAGATACTAACCATCTCCAATACATTATACTGTCTGAACTCTGAAGAAATTTATTGGATCCTAACACCATTTGATCTCTTGGGAACTCAGAAGCAATGCTTGCAGCTGAACTGCCTACCGACACAAGCAATTAGGACTTCAAATCTCAGGTTGCCAACTTGCAACCTTAGCTCCTCATTGTTTAAAGTTTGATGGAAAGGTGTGTTCCACCTGCTAGGCCATTTGAGAAATGCACGCTCATCGAGCATCTTCCGAGCTTGGTTTATATATGAAATATGAACAGAAAGATGGCATTTCCTTGTCCTTTTGGACAAGGGGTCACTTGTAATCCTAGTGACCGCGCAACTAAATGAAAGAAGACCACTCTAAACTAGAAAATTAGGGCATATAGCATCTAAATGTATTTGACCATGCTGGCGGATCAGTGCATAGTCTTTGCTCTCTGCTGAATCTTTGCTATCCATAAAGCACAGATATTAGTCCTCAATCGTTCAGTTGTTAATAGGTCTTATAAAGCTGTGCACATAGTTAGGTGCTAAATGCATGAAACATGCATATATTGGGTGCAACGTACCAATATACCACCACCCATTTTTTTTTTATGAACAGGAACTTTTTCCCCCCTTCTCTAGTATTGATTTTTCTTGTTTCATTGTGTTCATCCTTGAATTATGCATAGAGCTTTAACTTTAGCAATTCTTTATTCCCCGTCACAAATTCAGACAACCACCCATCCACTAAGTACATATCAAATGCTGCACCTGTTTCAGTGGAAAAATTTTCTTTAGGTATACCGTACACATGATACATACCTAACGAGACAAATCTCATTAGCATTGATCGGCAGACCTCCTGCCTTTTCCTTGAAAAAAGAGACAAATTTCATTACCACTTTAACATGAAGAGATTTACAAAATGAACCTTTACTGTAAATGCAAGGAACAAAGTGAATTTCCTGCCCTGGCATGCAGGGTTGCCTGGGAAGCAGCATCAGAGCAACCATATTAGCTATATTAGCCAGTAGTGATAAAGAAAGGCAAGATGTTGCTGGCCATGTATTCAAAGCGTCCAATATATATATATATATATTTTGAAAGATCCGGCATTACCGGCACTGATTAATAAGAAGGAAAGCGTCAAATATAATGTGTACGACGCCTATCCCAGCTCAAAAATAACAGATAGTCCTACCTTTACATTTTCTTTTGTGGTGCATTTTGATCAACAGAGTACCAATGATGATGGGTTCGTTGGTGTTGCACTGTTGAAAATCAATGGAAAGGCTGTAGTGACAGAGATTAGAGAGATGAAATTGGCCGCGTATTTCACCCAGAACAACATAAATGAGCTATATGAAGTCAGGTTTAAGCAATACTGTTTAGACCGAAAGCGTTTCAAGTCCTATGAAAGTTATGAAACTACCAAACTGAATAGGTACCAGTGAAAAAGAAGGGAGGGAACAGGCTAGCCAAGCATGCAGGGATCAGTGAGTGTGCATTGCTGGTTGATAAATTTAATAAATCTTTCTTGAAACTGCCAAAAAGCAGAGTGATCATGTGATTAAGATAACTTGGATAAAACTGACCACAAAACTGGGGGAATGAAAATTTGAAGTTCAAGGAAACAAATGTGTCCTGCAGCGATTTTCAAACTGTAAGCATTTTGTAGGATTAAACTATCAGTGCACCGATCGATGTAAGTTGGCGGTTTTCGTTAGGTCAATGAAACCAACCTAAAAGCCGATCAATGACAGAGAAAACCAGGATGAAATTAGCCATGTAATCTGGAGCTGCAAACGTACCATGTCGTCTATGTTTAAACCACCATCTGTTTCTAGTGGCTAAAATATGAACTTACGAGCTGTTGCAAAAAAGGTTTGCAGTTAGCTCAGGATTTCTCGGCCAAGTATCACCACCGGAAAGGCGATACTGAAAAAGAAAAGCAGAGTGAAGTTAGCCACATTTGGTCTATGAATCATCTAGATGGTTGCCAAGTCTGAGACAAGAAATAAACTCATCAATGTAGCTAGTTGTTTCGTTTAAAATTAAAGAAAAAAAATGTAGCGTTGTTAGTTTTTCAAAGTTATCAATGCAGTAGCATGTTGTGAGCTACCGATAAAATAGCATGGTACTGAAACTAACAAGTCATGGCCTGCATGTGGGAAAATAAGCGACTTTTGTGGCAAGAGAGACTGGAAATTAGCCAAGTAGGGATGTACCCAGAAATTAAAACAGACATGCGCACTTCTGAGAGTTCTGAACCAAACGAAAGATCAGAGCGAGAATTAACTGTTTATATAAGCTGGCTATTACTGAACCTGAGTCGGCAAATATGTCATAAATTAATATCATGAAAATTTTTCATATACAACTAATTGATTTCTTGTGTATATATATATAATTATTAAATACCCAAGTATCCCCTTTCAGTTACCAGAAAGGTAATTACTGACAATGAGCAGCAGGAAGAGATGAGCCAGGGAAACTCATGAACCATGTAGTATGCTGAAACCACCAGCAATTTCGACTCACTAAACTAGCAAAGCCATCACACATTTTTCAATAAGATCGAGTGGAAGCTTTCAAGCAGCTACCTTGAAGCCCATATGCTACCAAACAAACCTGACGCAGCACCTTAACCTGAAACTCCTTTATAATAGACCCACAACCACACATACCAAACCTCATTCCAAGCTCGATCTCTTCATTCATTCATTCATTCATAGTCTGCCTCCCAAAACACCTGCCTCGCGCGTGGCAGCAAGCACAGCACGATGATCACCACAGCGCACAGCCGGCAGCAGCACCATGCCTTCGAGAAGAGCCCTGGCAACAACCACATGAAGAGCATCGACAGGAAGCTGCAGCAGGCCATGAATCAAGCGGCCAGCAAGTACATGCAGAGGATCTACCCTCTGGGCATCCAGAGGAGCAGCTCCAACCTCACATTGTCGTCGCTCTCGCTGTCGCAGAACTCCAACGACTCCTCCATCAGCAGCTCCAACTCCAGCTGGGAGCCCAAGGTGCCTCTGCTCTATGGCGGCACCTTCAGCCCCTGGGGCGAGGTGATGGTGTCCCGGGAGATGAGGCGAGAGGACGATGACAAGGTCAGTGACCATGACGTCGAAGGAGGTGAGGAGGACTTCGACTGCAGTGAACCAGGGAGCTTGCATAGGTGCAGCTGGATCACCAAGAACAGTGGTAAGAAACTAAATGCTAGCTAAATTTAATTTGTTTCTGCCAGTCCTTTTGTTTCAACTGAATTAGTGATCTCCATTCGTGTATTCGTTTCATCATTCACATGCATTACATCATCATACACGAATTTCTACTGGATGAACAGTTTCTAATCCAAACACTATATCATCCCATCCAATTTGACAGAGCTGGGCTTTAACCACGCGCTTTCACCTTGAGAACATCGGTTTCTTTGTACAGGAGATGTACATATATTATTATCTAAAAAAAGGAGATGCATATTCATTATTATCTGAAAAGAAGAAGGTGCATGTATGCCTTCGGCTAACTGAATGATGCAAAAGAAAGTAAATTTCACCAACCAATGACTATATAAAGATTGGTCATAATTTTTTTTAAAACAAAAAAAGGAGTTTGGATAGACAATATGGGACAGCAGACAGCCTTGTCCTTTAAAGAACTGGCGAAGTCGACATCGCTGACTTGATGCTCCGATTTGACTGACCAAATTTGAGTGCTGGTGAGATGGAGAATAGCGGCATTCAGTCGACAAATTCATCGGAAAGGGACTTGTCTCCTGTTCGGTGTAGTTTGTTGGGCAAAATAGACTACTAACTAGGGATAGAAAAAACGAAGAACTCATCGAAAAAGCGAAAACTGGCTGAATGACTGACTGGAAATTGAACGCATTGTGCTGTGCAGACGAGGCGTACATTCAGTTCCACGACGAGTGCTGGGGCGTCCCTGTGTACAGCGACAAGTATAGTATTTGATTTTGCCACCACATTCATTTCTCCCTGAATTTGTGAACTTGCAAACTTGAATGAACGATTGGCATATATGCAGCCGGCTGTTCGAGCTTCTGTCGCTGTCAGGGATGCTGATCGACCACAACTGGACGGAGATCCTGAAGCGGCGAGACATGTACAGGGAGGCGTTCGCCGACTTCGACCCCAGCGAGGTGGCGAGGATGGACGAGGACGACGTCGCGGAGATCAGCGGCAACAGGGAGCTGAGGCTCGCCGAGTGCAGGGTCCGGTGCATCGTGGAGAACGCCAAGTGCATCCAGAAGGTGGCCAGGGAGTTCGGCTCCTTCAGCGGCTACATGTGGGGCCACGTGAACCACCGGCCGGTGGTGGGCAAGTACCGGCACCACAAGTACATCCCGTTCCGGACGCCCAAGTCGGAGGCGGTGAGCAAGGACCTCGTCCGCCGCGGGTTCCGCCTCGTCGGCCCCGTCATCGTCTACTCCTTCATGCAGGCCGCCGGCATGGCCATCGACCACCTCGTAGACTGCTTCCGATTCCACGACTGCGTCCGCCTCGCCGAGCGCTCCTGGGGCATCACCAACGTCGCCGCATAGCCAGCCCTCCGGCCCCTCGTCCGTCCATGGCTCCAAGTTTTTTACACCTTTTTCTTGGTGTTGTTTTTTTTTCCTTTTTTTTTTTTGTTTCGAGATCCGGGGTAACTCTTGAATTGTGTGTGAAATTATGTAGAGTATATATGCTAAGTTATGATGTAATAAGTCTATTAACTCTCTGCCAATGAAAAGTAGTGCTGGATTAGTAGGACTGCAATGTAACTAGCTTCAGGCTTCTGCAAGACTGCAACAGTAGTGATAAGTCCTTTGTTTGTGGCATATAAAAAAGAGATTGTTGTTTGCCAAATGCAAATTTAAGATCTTCAGTTCAGCAGGTGCTTTCTAGATAACTTGTACAAATTTCTTTTTCAAACCAATTTCAGGCGGGCCAAGTTTTACCTTATTGACAAAGATGGTTTGCTTCGCCAATGTTATTACTTGAACACAATAGCCATCTGAACTTATGATGTGAAACCCATGACAAACAGTAGCTAGTGTAAATTCAGCAACAAAAAGGACAAAAAGAAAGTCAAATAGAACAGTATGATAGCCAGGTTTTCCAATAAAAGACAAAGAGAAACGTTGCACAAAACATATATAATAATGCAAGCTGCAGAGAAAAAGAAAACATGTACAAATAAAAATCCAAGGGTGTCACCTAAGATATTATTTTTTTTGGACTGAAATGGCATGAGATTGTGTCAATTTCATTGATAGAGAAGAGAGATTCACGTCTTAGCTATCTGGGTTTTTTTAAGAAACATATAATGGTCTCGTGCTATAAGAGTCGCCAAACATTTTGCCCATAACATGATTCAGATGGTGTCTCCTTGATTTTTTGCAAAGACTTGTTGGCTCCCGGAGTTTTATGAATCTCTCAACTCAGAAATGCAGGCGTGTGCTCGTGCGGTTTTCCCAAAATCGCTAGAATGACTTTACTCCACTCAATTTTCAAATTTTAGAAAGCTAATTATTAAAAATTATTTGAGAAAGAAAAAAATAGAGTTCCCTTTCCCTATTTATTTCATTCATTTAGCATAATCATGGTTTTAGGTCTTGTTTAGTTCCCCTAAAGTTTAGCCCCTATCGTATTAGATGTTTGATATATACATGAATATAAACTAAAAAAATAGATAATTGCACATATTGCAACTAATTTATAAAATAAATTTTTAAGTCTAATTAGTCTGTGATTTAACAATGTGGTGCTACAATAAACATGTTGCTAATGATGAATTAATTAGGCTTAAAATTTTATCTCATAGATCTATAATTTACTTTTTTATCCGAATATACGATGTGACGTCCCTATATAATATCTTAGGTGACATCCTAAACTTTAGCCCTTAAAATTTAAACACTCTTTAAGGCTTTGTTTAGATCCAAAAAGTTTTTCGATTTTGACACTGTAGCACTTTCGTTTTTATTTGACAAACATTGTCCAATTATATAGTAACTAGATTTAAAAGATTCGTTTCGTGATTTACAGATAAACTGTGCAATTAGCTTTTGTTTTCAATTATATTTAATGTTTCATGCATGTGCCGCAAAATTCGATGTGACAGAGAATTTTGAAAAGTTTTTGATTTTTGAGTCAACTAAACAAGGCTAGTCAACTAAAATCATTGGTCCTGGTCTCTCCAACACCGAGTTTTGATATGCATGCGTATATGTGATCTGAAAAACTATTTTTCTCTCGTAATTAATGATAATAAGGGGAAATAGGGGGAAAAAACATCTGTCAGCCACACAAGCAGTCCCCTCGATCCGATTCAGCAGGTCGGCAGGGCCACGTGGCAGCCATAGAGAGCGTGGCGCCTCATCCCCTCTCCGTTTTCCACTCACCACTCATCAAACTTTTTTTTTGGTTTTTTAGCATCATCAAATGGATAGAAACTCATCCACAACATCCCGAATCCCAACTTTGTCTGTTCTGCTTCGCTCGCGGGCGCGCTCCTCTCCACTCCTCCGATGGCGCCGCCGCCCACCAGCTCCTCATTCCTCCGCCCGCCGCCGCTGCCACACCACCCGCACCCTCGCCTCCATTTCCGCCCACCCTCCGCCTCCTTCCGCGTCTCCGAGATACTTGGCGGTCGGGGCCTCTGCAACGGCGAGGTCGGCGTCCGCAAAGAACTCACCTCCGGCTCCTCCGCCTCCACCACCACCTCCTCGCCCGCGCCGTCTCCTTCTCCTTCGACGGAGTCTCCTCCGCCCGCGGTTGATCTGGACGCGTTCGACAAGGAGATGATGGGCCTCACAGGCGGCTTCCCCGGCGGCGAGGTCGGTCTCAAGGACTTCGTCGCCAAGAACCCGCCGCCTCCTCGTTCCAAGAAATCAAATTCCCAGCTTGTTGCCCCCCAAGCCACCACGCTCTCCGCGCCACCGCGGACGCCGGAGTTGCCGCTGTTCCTGCCGGGCATGGTGGTACTGGTCAAGAACCCCAACAACGCCTACTACATGTACTGCGGCATCGTGCAGCGCGTCACCGACGGCAAGGTCGCCGTGCTCTTCGAGGGAGGAATCTGGGACAGGCTCATCACCTTCAATCTCGACGAGCTTGAGGGCAGGGAGAAGGGACCGCCCATGGTCAACCCCAAGTCCGTCGTGCTAGAGGATATTGTCGCGCAGCTTGAGGATGACGATGATGATAAGGAGGACGAAGCGGCCAAGAAGGAGAAGGAACCTGAGGGCGCCGCGGCAGCGGCATGACCACGCTTCTTGTTCCTGTTATATCATCCTCTGTGTGTGTGTATGTATGTATACAGCTAAAATAAAATGTTTGGGGCTAATTAAAGGGAACGATAATATAGCTCTTATAAGTATATATATATATATATAGTTGGAATATTAGTGTGAATTGGGGGCATGGAACAATTGCCATATGTTTGACCACATTGGCCTGGATGGCTTCTCCTTGGATTCTTTACCTTGTAATAATCAGAATGCTACAAGACTGTTTCAATTTATAGTGAGGAGCTGTGGCATATGGATGAAGGCTTGGCAGGTGCGGGTATGTTTTGGTTATATTATGTTTTGGTTATATATTATGCAGGTATGCTTTTGAATGAGGAGGCTTGGCGGGTATGAAGGCTTTGCAGGTATGTGGAATTTAGTTCTGTGGGGTCGGTATGTTTTGGTTATATTATATTATGCAGGTATGTTTTTGTAGGTCTAGTGGTTATCTAGACATTCAGTAGTTTCGTCTGTGAGTACAATAATTAACACTCTTATCTAACATACAGCCTTTAATTTGTACTGTGTGTTTTTGTTCATGTTCTTTTTCTTGGCACACACAATTGAACCCCTACATCTAGTTTGAATGGTTATGCTCTTAATGTCATGTCAAATGTTTTGCTTCTCTGCTTATTAATCCCATGGCTACAGTATTGAAGACAGAATAATACCTGTCATTAGTCAGAAAAAAGAGAAGGCACATTGCATACTTTGAGGGTTATTTGTCCACGGGTTAGATGTAAAATGTTTGTAGTGTATCAAAGTTCAAATTTTAATCTTCCTTGTGGACGGTCCTTTGTTGACTACAAACAGGATACTATAGGGCCCAAATTCAACATGAGCACAGGGCCTCCAATGAGGCCAGTACCGCCCTGTAGGTTGCGCCTCACTTGACCATATCAGCTTATTTGGATGAATTGAGCTAAAACCCATTTATGAACTGATGAGTCTGGTAGGGCTCTTTGGGTAGTGCTGCCCCACTTAATCCTAGCAGCCTGTTGGGTGATTAATAAGCCCCTTTTATGAAGTTCTATCTACATTTGATTGCTAACTATGAAACAACTTCAAATTGCTTTGCTATAGTTGTTTCTTTTGGGAACAATATAATAACTTGTTCTCCATCATTTGCATATTTGTTCGCTAAGTTGTCTCATTTTTCTTGTGTTGCATCCATAGCAGTGAGGCTAATGTTCTGAGGAAACACCAACCTCGGAGTACCCGGTATCTAACTGGACTCTGTTGTCTTGCAACAACACAAAGAGAATAATAGGTTGCTTTGCACGGGTTCTGCCGTCTTAGTATGCAGGTAATGCTATATTACACCTAACCATATCTTCCTTTATTACTAACTTATATATCAGTCGATTTTGACCAAAAAAAAATCAGATGCAAAATGCAATATTTCAACCAAGAACAGAGCATTTGGCGAAGTATCAAGAGCAACCACCTGCCATGCCAGACTGCATCACCCCAAATTTTGCCGATCATCTCCATCGTAGTTTGAATGGTCCTCAATTGACGGCAATTCATTGTGCTGCAACACATATAGCTGCTGGCACAGGCAATGGTGTCGTAAAGAAACAAGAACCATAGTCTTTCACGTTGGTACAAGGTCCTCTTGGGACAGGGAAAACCCATACTGTGTGGGGGATGCTAAATGTTATCCATCTTATTCAGTATCACCATTACTTTAGAGATATCCAATAAAGGATGGAAAAAAATTGTATTGTTTGAATTAGCGTCCATGGTCGATCTTTGAGACTATGGCTTTCTCTTTACATATCCTCAAATTTTTGTAATAATGGGCTGTGTACACCCCCGGGTGTAGAGGCCGGATATTTTGTATCCATTATCTAAAAAAAAGTATCACTATTACTATGCTGCTTTGCTCAAGAAGCTTGCTCCAGAAAGTTATAAGCAAGTTAGTGGTAGCACACAGTTGCGACAGGGTCAATTGATGTTCTTGCTCAAAAGGATCGTAACCATGATGAATGCAATACTTCAATGTAGTTTAATTTATATTTTCGGATCTGCGCAATGACACAGCTGTTGATACATAAATCATCATGTCGTGCAAATAGATGAAGAAACACATCATTATTTCAACATATGTAAGTTATCACATCAGAAGGTCTCTTTTTTTTGTGATCACGCCTAGGCGCGTTTTTCATCAAGCAGAATACACATCAGAAGGTCTGAAAATACAAACTGAACTACATTGAACATTGACACAGCTGTTGCCACATACCGTTTGAATTTTTAACTTTTTTGAAACGGAAATTTAACTTTTTTATTTAAATATATAGCTTTTGCTATGCAACCAAATTTAAAACAGAGGGAGTATCATGTGTTCGCAAACGATGGACACACATGTTGTTCGAACATAGTTATATACTGCATTACATATATCACAATCATCTAAACATATACACAAATATGTTACAGACTTACAGTTAGTAACACCACCGGGAAGTTCAGATTAAGCAAGCCGCCGATTCAGATAGATCAGAAAAACTTCCTTTCTGAATCAGGGCGTCTAGAAAAGACACAAACAAAGAAATTAGGCTACCAACATTGTACACATGCACACATAACTCTTATAGATACATCAGACCTAGCTAGCCAGTGGACTGTTGCAACGCTAGCTCTAGAATTAGAACCCAAGCTTCAAATCCAACGTCGCGTCCAAGCTGCCGCCTTGATCGCGCTTCCATTTCTTTGGCAATGGCGGCATCCCTGGCGGCGGCAGGTTGAGGTCCAGCGTGGTGGCCGGCGCCGCTTGTGACGAAGACGTTGGCGACGCGCTAGATGTTGCAACCGCTATCGTCCCCTCCACGCATGCCGTCTTCTCCCAGTGGCACCGCTTGTGCCCGCCGAGAGCCTGGCCGGTGGCGAACCCCCGAGCGCAGACGCTACACTTGTGGTCGTCGCACCTTGCTGACGGCGGCGGCAAAGAAGCCGACGTGCTGGCGCCGCAGATCGCCTTGGCGCTAGGGGGCGAGGCACCGAGAACACTCTTCTTGCCCTTACCAGCAGGCTCACCTTGGCGCAGCATGAGCAGGCTCGTGGCGGTCTCGCGCTCCTGCTCGGTGAAATGCAGGTCCGCGGCCGCCGCCACGACGGCCTGGTGGCGGAAGTGCGGCGGTTTCTTGATCCCGCGCCACTGGCGCTCCGGGTGGCACCGCATGTGGCCGAACAGCGCCTTCCACGACGGGAACTGCTTGCCGCACTCGCTGCACGGCGACGGCGGCGTGTCCTCCGTGAGCGACGACGACCGCACCCGGGCGACGACGACGCCGTCCGGCGGCCGCGGCGCTGGCCTCGGGGAGATCGCGCAGACGAACGGGGGTGGTGGAAGCGCCAGCGACAGCGTGAGCGTCGTGTCGTGGTGGGGCGGCGGCGACAGTGGCTGCGGGGGACGAGCAGGAGGAGCCCCGGCAAGGCGGATCGGAGTGGCCATGGCGAACCTGATCGAGGAGGTTGGGCGAGGAGGGAAGTGGAAGTTGCACTTGCGAAGGAGGGAGGCTGGGGGCCGATGATATGTACGGACGCTCTCGTGCCGCGCGCGGCGGTTGCCCGGCGGCATCTTGAGACTTGAAAGAGGCGGTGCCTTCGGGGCGGGGCGGGGCGGGCTTCCGTTGCTTCGCCTTGTGTTGTGTTCATTCTTCTGCTGGGCTGATCCAGGGGAGTAGGTCTTGAGCCGTCCAGCCCAATAGCCCTCCCAACAGGCCAGCCCAAGAGCCCTCCACAGCGACTCACTGATCCTCGCTGCTTCATTCTATATTTTTCGATTCTTTAGGGTTTAAAAAATTTTACAAAATTTTTCGTCACATCAAATCTTACGGCACATAAATAGAGTATTAAATATTGATAAAAAGAATAATTAATTATACAATTTACTTATAATTTACGAGACGAATCTTTTAAACCTAGTTAGTCCATAATTAGGTAATATTTATCAAATGCAAATGAAAAGTGCTACATGGTCCATTTTGCCAAAAAAATTTAGAATTAAACAAGGCCTTAGTGATTCACAAATTCAGTCCATTGGGCATTAGAATAAAAAAAAATTAATAAGAAAGATGCACTTTGAGTCAATATCATGATTTATCTTCTTTGTTATATGACTAATATAGTCTGAGCCTTCTATTATTATGCCCTCCTCTTAATCGGTTTCTAGATCCGCCATTGGTAGCCAAGATGCACAAAAATTTTATATAGAATATGCATGGATATATTTGGATAACCAACTAAATAATTTGTTAAAGGATTTTTTTTAACCAAAATCTTTATTTTGAACAATTAGGAAGACTTTGGAGTTGCCTAAGAGCATCTCCAAGAGTTGTTCTAAAACCCACTTTCTAAATTACCATTTGGAGAGCCATTGGTATAAAATCATTTTTTGTATCTTTTCACTTTTTCTAACAGCTTGTTTATATCTTATATGGCCACTTAAAGAAGCTGTTGGAGGATATTCTTCCATTAAAATCTCTATTCCTAATGATTAGAAAGGATTTAGATATTCTTTTGGAGTTTTACTCTTTAAGTGATAAAAATTTTGGTGCCCATCAACCAAGACGTTTGTTTCGCTTCTTGATTATGATGGAAGTTTGTTTGTATTAAGAGTGAACGCAATGCAACTAGTGCGCGCGTGATTCGCTAAAAGCATGTGAAAAAAATGAAGGATACTAAACACAAACTGGATCACCCTAGGCCTTGTTTACTTCCACCCTAAAACATAAAATTTTTCAAGATTTCCTGTCACATTGAATCTTTAGATGCATGTATGAAGTATTAAATATAGACGAAAATAAAAACTAACCGCATAGTTTGGTCGAAATGTGAGACAAATCTTTTGAGCCTAGTTAGTTTATGGTTGTACAATAATTACCACAAACAAACAAAAGTACTACAGTGTCACGAAATTTTTCTTTTCAGAAACTAATAACCGCACATCAAATGTGAGGCGAGGCTGCGCCATTCAGGGATTGGGATTTTTGTTTGGATATATAGTATGTTTTTCGCGTTTATTGTGTTCATTATTTGTCTCTCCAAAACCAAAATATCATTTGTTGTCAATGGACACGGCTATTTCTATGCATCATCAACCCTAAACTGTCTATCACTGTACCAGAGCTAAAAAAGAGATTGTAGGCTTCATGGACGAGCAATTGTAGGCCTTGATTGTAGTGCAAAGAAGTAGCTGCCATCCGTAGCCGCACGGCTCACAAATCCGTCGTCAGTAACAGTGATGCAAGATCCAACCCCACATGTAGACAGGCAGCCGACAGTGAGGTCGTCACGGCAGGTCAGTAACAGTTGCGCGGCAGTCGCCGTGGGCCGGCGCTGCCGTGGACTGGACAGGACATGCCTTCAACCGGGGAGTTGCACGTGAGTCTCTGGGCCCGGACCGAGAAAGACCGTCGGCCACGTACTAGAGCCCCTCAGCGCAAAGCAGTTTGTTGGGCTGCGTGCGTGGGCGGGTAGGTGGCCCACCAGCGTCCACTTGACACGTCGGGCCCATGTGGCGTCCCTCCGGTTGCACTTGCACGTGCTCGTTCGCTCCGGGTTGGCCGGGCCCATGGCGCGTGCGAACGGAAGGGCGACCAAAACGGGACGGGACTGGCAGCAAGGAGTTGAGAGGCCAGGCCAGCCACGTGCGTCGTCCCGTCCCACACACCAGACGGCGTTAATTGGGTGCCTTGTTCCTCCTCACGGTGACGGCTCCGGCCTCCGGCCACACTCTAACGTCGCAGGAAGGGGAGGAGAGGACCACCTGCCGCTGCCGCTGCCTCACGATCACGAGCCGGGTGGGGTTGCCGGATGGAGGAGGAGGACCACCCGGGGCCGGGCGTGACCCGCTGCAGCTGCATGCCTTGGGGCCGTGGGCTCCACCACCTCCACCTCCACGCACTCACGTCACGTGATCCGGCGGCGCCAACCGCCAGCCCACCACCACCACCCACCACTCGCGCTCCCCCACGCGATAGCAGCTGCATGCAGATTAGCTACAGTACTTGCTTCATATATTACAGATCCCTAAGCCGATCGATCCCTGACCCTCCTGCGGCTGCGGTGCAGGGGAATGTCTATCCTGCCAAGTGGGCTTGTGATCGAACTCATTCTTCAGTTTGAGACTCTAGTAATTATATTATCAGTTAATTAATTAATTAATGTTGTAGCCCCGTCCCAGATCTAGCTAGGCCTTTGCAGCCATCCATCGCCGGAATCTTCCTCCTCTGTCACACTCTCATTGTGTCGTCTAGCTAGCTTGGCTCCGTCACTTTACTAATTAACCCAAGCTAATAATCAGTCAGCGTGCATGATTAACTAGTGCACTGCATCTGACTATACACTAATCCTGGTAGCGCCGCCTGCAAAAGGATGAGGAGGCTTAGCCTTCGCAAAAGGATTACACTAATCCAGACGTGCCACGCGTGCTAAGCTAGCTGATCGACTCCGGGCGGGAACTGTGTTAGATTAATTACCTTCTTCCCTACTCGTGATGTTTCATATTTCTTTTGTTTTCGCCAAAGCCAAACAGCTAGTGGCTGCCTATCTGGCATGTCTGGCTTTATTTAGTGTGGGCGTCATGCATGAACATGCAGATACTCTACCTATTAGTGCTCCTTCCCTTGCTCATCTCTTTAGAGCTACTCTTGCAAAAGAAGAGTGTATATATGCATGAACAGACGTACAGGTAGGTAGTAGCTAGGCTACGTACGGTGGTGGTGATGGGGGTCATGTGACTCCATGATTGCCATTAGCTAGCATGCATGCATATGCCTACTAATAATAATCAACTTCGTTATATTATTATTATCCATGGATCTATATATGCCCATCTCTCAATGCAAAGGCAAAGGGAGAAAACAAGACACCTCATCCGTCGTACGTACGTGTCTCCGTTATTTAATTATTATATTACCAAAGAAGTGTAGTTCCTGTCCTGATGGTCGACAAATAAAAGTCGAGACGCGATGTAAAGGCAAAGCCCACGCCCATGCATGCATTCTAATTTATAAAAAAACAACATCGATCGTTATGATTAGCATCTTTAATGCATGATTGATTTGGAAAAAGAAAACTAGCTAGGGGGGGTCGAGAACATGGGGGGGATGCTGCGACCATGATGGGTGATCGGAGGGGGTGCTCTGGAACTGGAATGGATCCAAATTAAAGCGGGGAACCTCCCCTCTCCGGCCGGCCCTCAGCTGTCAAGTACGTACTATATATGTGTGCATCTGCATCTGATGCATGCAAAGTATAAACAAACAGACATAAAAGCTAATTAGCGTAACATGGGCGGCGATGCAAACAAAATCAAAGCTATGGCATATATCATCAGCTCCTCTAACCGGTGCTGAAACATGCTTGCACGGAGTTGTAGTAGGAGTAAGATCGATCTCTGCAGAAATGATTGGCTACGGCCACTTTCTCTGACATGGGGATACCGTTGTCAGAGGAGTGTTCTAAAAATTTCTCATGTCATCGAAGCCTGCTAGTGCCTTGTTTGTTTATGGAGTATGAGTTTTTTTTAAAAAAAGTAGTTGCTCGGTGGAAGGCCCCGAGTGGTTGGGGCTTTTTTTTTAATAACTATCATATTAAATATTTAAATATATGCATGGAGGACTAAATACTAGACTATTTATAAAACAAAAAAAGAACAAGACAATAATTTGATAGATGATTTTAAAGTCGAATTAGTCCATATTTAGATACTAATTGCTACAATTATAAATGTGTGTTACAGTATTTGTTAAATTTTAACACTTCCAACCAAACACCTATTAAAAGTCATACACCAACAACAAATAACCGTGACCATTTACTATATGTGCATGGAGTAAAGTGGACCAGAAACTTTTATTAAAAATTACAAATTCATGTTAAAAAAAACTAGCTAGTACTGCTAGCTAGGCTTGCGCAAACAGAGAACGTTTGTTTATACGTACAGAAGCATGGGCCGCCCGCCCGCCCGGCACGTAGTAGTACGCTTAAAATTTTGTTGCTGGGGCGGCCTGGGGGCCGGCCGGGTGACGAGACGACTGAGGGCTTGTTTAGTTCGCAAAATTTTTTTATTTTTGGTACTGTAGCATTTCGTTTTTATTTGACAAACATTGTCCAATCACGGAGTAACTAAGCTCAAAAGATTCATCTCACAAATTACACGTAAACCGTACAGTTAGTTTTTATTTTCGTCTATATTTAATGCTCCATGCATGCGACCAAAGATTCAATGTAACGGGGAATCTTGAAAATTTTTGCAAACTAAACAAGGCCTTACTGTGCTAGCTTAGCTTATTACTCTAGTGCTAGCCTTTTTTGCTTCCAAATGGAGTAGCTCGCTGATCGGTCGTGTGGAGCTGGGCAGGGCAGGGCAGCCACATGTGGAGGGGGAGTGGACCTGATCGACCCGTTACGTGTGTGTATGGTACGCGCTGGTGTCTCGATCGCTCTTCGCTCTCGCCAGGGTGCAGGGTAGACCATGGCGCGCCACCGAGTCCAATCCAATCCAATCCAATCCAATCCGACCGCGCAGGGACGCAGGGCAGGGAGGCAGCAGCAGCAGGCCACGCGCGCGCCTCCAACATCTGCCTCGCCCGGTGGGGACGCTGCGCCGCCACGTGCGCGGGTGTCAGTGCCAGTGCCACACGTGGGCTGGGTAGGGGCCGCAGGTGCCTCGTCCCCTCCGCTCCGCCTGCGGAAAGCTGCGCGGGGGTGGGGTGGGGTGGGGTGGCCGTCTCGATCTGCCACCCGCACCCGCCCGCACGGGGCCTTGTCGCTCGGCGAGCAGTACTGCTTGGACGAGGTAACGGCTCCTCGTCGTACGTGAACCTTACGTACGTGCCTGCACAGGCATGCGACTTCAATCAACGCTTCCCTAGGTACTACTATGGCTTGTTTAGTTCCGAAATATTTTACAAAATTGACACGGTAGCTTTTTCGTTTGTATTTGGGTCTTGTTTAGTTCTCCAAAAATTTTGCAAAATTTTTCAGATTCCTCGTCACATCAAATCTTTAGACGTATGCATGGAGTATTAAATATAGATAAAAATAAAAATTAATTGCACAGTTTGGTCGAAATTGACGAGACGAATCTTTTGAGTCTAGTTAGTCCATAATTAGATAATATTTGTCAAATACAAACGAAAGTGCTACTATTTCTATTTTGCAAAAAATTTTGAAAGTAAACAAGGCCTTGACAAATATTATCCAATCATAGACTAACTAGGCTCAAAAGATTCGTCTCGTCAATTTCGACTAAACTATGTAATTAGTTTTTATTTTTGTCTATATTTAATACTTCATGCATGTGTCTAAAGATTCGATGTGACGGGGAATCTGAAAAATTTTGCAAATTTTTTTGGACCTAAACAAGGCCTATAATACACTCAGTACACGTACAGTGTGGATTTCATGCGTCACTCCCAGTACTGTACATCCTAAACAGTAACCACCCAGTTATGAGTCTGTTCTGAAAAAAGTTACGGTTAAAATTACTCTTGGCTAATTTATTTATTATAAGAGAAAAATACTGCTCTCTGGCAGAAAAAATACGGCTTAAAAAAAAACCGAACAGACTATGAGTCCTGAATTCGTGATAATCTAGCTCGGTACAAACAGGACAAAATTCTATCCATGTTTACATTGCCTTCAAACTTTCCTAAGTTTACTAATTCAAATATTATTACCAACTTGTGATTTCAAAATAAAATATGCTATGAAAATATATTCTTTGTTTAATCCAATAGTGCAAAATATTTTTTACAGCAGGAAACAAACAATGTTGTGAACATCTCCTTGCTCAGTTTGTCGCCACACGCTTCATAAGGTTGCATGTGGATCAACTTGTACAGCCCAAGGGGCTTGGGGCTTGATCCATCATGCCTACACCTTTTTGTGGATAGTGTGTTAACGTTAACTCCGATCAACACATTGACAGGCGCCTGGTTGCTCGAGACGACAACGTTCTACGCATAGTGGGAGGTGAGTCTAAACGACGAGACCAATCAACATGTCGATATCAAAACCGATCTGACGCTCATTCTTCGTCCGAAACACCATCGAACGTCTTACAAAAAGACTCATTGGGATGACACATAGTGGGGGTGTCCTAGTAGAATCCACAAGACCACCTAGAACATCGATAGATCTCGTTGACAGAAGTGCTTAAGAACAAGGTGTGGAAAGTTTGAGGTGGAAGATAAAAAGTAAGATAGATGTCATTTTTACCATTAGATATATGGATGTTTTTTAATCGGCCATGACCCTCGGGGTTGGTTTTACCACATACAGAGAAGATAAATAGTATGATGAATGTGGTTTTCATGATTAGATATATGGATTTCTTAACCCGCCATGATTCTCTTCTATATAAAGTCTTGTTTGGATGTAGTCGGATTCACATCAATCCACATGTGTTGAGGTGAATTGGAGTGGAATTTAAACTAAATTCTACCTCAATCCACACCAACACACATGGATTGAAATGAATCCGACAACATCCAAACAAGGCCTAAAGGGGTGGATTTCTCCTTGTAGAAAAAATTATTGCACATTATTTTTTAAGTTTCTCACGAGATTGAATAATGAGTTCCTAGCTAAAGAGAAAACGTGACCGCCAAATTGAATGAGTCAGGTTTAGATAGTGAACGTCGTAGTGAACGAGAAAAATTGGATCTTGACCCATTTTTGTCTACACAAATTGGCATGAGCCGGTTTTCCAAGATATTGCAAACTTTGTTATATTTAATCAAAATTTGATCCCCCTCTCCCCGCGTTTGCATATGTTTTCCAATCTATTTCAACCTCCAATGATGATCATACTTTAGGCGTCAACATAATGGAGTCCCCTAGACCATAGCTAGGGTCTTGTTTAGTTCCAAAAAAATTTTGGATTTTGTACTATAATATTTTCAGTTTTATTTGACAAATATTATCCAATCATGAACTAATTAGGCTCAAAAGATTTATCTCGTGATTTTACAGGCAAACTGTGCAATTAGTTTTTATTTTCGTCTATATCTAATGCTTCATGCATATGCCCCAAGATTTGATGTGACGAAGAATCTTGAAAAGTTTTCGGTTATTGCGTGAACTAAACAAGGCCTAGGTAAGGCTTTTTTGCACAGTGGTTGGACGACACGTACCATCATTTGCAAAAGATAGCTCTCAAAGGGAGCTTGGATTCCGCATGGCAGGTAGCTACACGTGTTTTTTTTCATGGCGATTAATACATTACTCAGAGTAATATTACCATTGTTTCTTTGACTTTTGGAGAAAAAAATAGTGAGGTTTCGTTCGGTGTCATGCGGAGTCGCTGGCCGGTTATTTGTCGCTGTCCGCGCGCTCGCGATTAATTCAGTGCAGATATGGTCCATGCATGAACTCCAGCAGTGTGGAAAATGGAAAATAGGGCGTGGCGTGGAGATTTGAAATTGGCCCGGCTCCAAACTTTTCACGTTCTAAACAGGACGGATTGGACTGTACAAGTAATGTACGGAGGGAGTTGGTAGCAGTGTGTTCCTTTTTTTTTAAAAAAAAAAGAAGCGAGAAAAGGATTTGATCGATCGAGTCGTGTTCGTGCGTGACAAAGCATCCATCGTCATGCATGTACTTACTCCTAATAAGCAAATAAACAATGAATCCGCCTGGTGCACGCAGACACACACAGAAAAAGCCGATGGATATATACTAGTGCTGATGACGGGTTCTAGTAAAATCACGAGGAACACACGCACGCACGTGGGCTCACTAAGTGCTCGTTCGTTTTAGGCCTTGTTTAGTTTACCAAAAATCAAAAAGTTTTTAAGATTTCTCGTCACATCAAATTATTATAGGATTCTAGGTTGGAATTAATCTAGGTGTCCATTTCCTGTGAAACGAACAGCGGCAGGGGTGCAGGCAGGGCAGCGGCGGCGTTACCGACAGCCGGCGTCGGCGAGCAAAACAGGGAAGCGCGCTGCAGGGAGCTAGCGGTCGGTCACGTGAAGTGCTACTGTGGCCGGCCCCGGCCCCGGCGGGAGCACACGTTCGTTCGTTGGCTCGCTCGCCGACTGGGTCCCGTGGTGGCCAGGCCGGCTAGAACTAAGATCTTGTTTACTTCCAATTTTTTTTTTAAAATATAAATAGTAGCACTTTCGTTTGTATTTGATAAATATTATCCAATTATAGACTAACTAGGCTCAAAAGATTCGTCTCGTCAATTCCGATCAAAATGTGCAATTAGTTTTTATTTTTATCTATATTTCATACTCCATGCATACGTTTAAAGATTCGATGTGACGGAGAATCTGAAAAATTTTGCAAAATTTTTTAAAAACTAACCAAGGCCTAGAAGCAGCCAGCCAGCCCAGACCAGCCCTGGTGATGAAATGCCGGTGAGTATATATGACATTCATTCACGTACATCAAGCACGGGGCACGTAACGTATGGCAACAGCATCAACAGGACGCACACCATGGAGGGGAGGCGGAAAGGAAAGGAAAGGAAAGGAGTGGACCTGTGGAATCCGCTAGCTGCTGCATGTGCCAGCGCCGTCCCATAGTCCCCATCGCGCGGCGACGGAGGATCCACCCGCCGGCCGCCTCTCCTCCAACCGTCACGTGACGTGACACACAGCAACCTTCCTCTCGCGTAGTCCTAGTACACCTGATCAACTCTACCGCCGGCCATGCCATATGTACCAGTACGCCGTATCTCTGCGCCGAAGTGGGAGCGCCGCCATGTCGAGCCCCTCCATGAAGCGGCCCAGGAAGAAAGGTCCATTCGTTGCGGGCGGCGTCCTGCTCCACGAGGACGAACGCCATGGGCGATA
>Ga0182004_10000810_pt1 | contig 20909 bp, 14 predicted proteins | sample Sormic07211540_1_FD_120479 | JGI IMG/M metagenome (GOLD analysis project Ga0182004, IMG submission 120479) | Endophyte microbial communities from Sorghum bicolor roots, Mead, Nebraska, USA - 072115-40_1 MetaG | ecosystem: Host-associated > Plants > Roots > Unclassified | place: USA: Nebraska...
ACCGTTAGACCCAGCCCACGGTCGTTCTACTGCATGCAAGTACAACTCCGGTGCATATACTGCTGGGTTGACGGACTGGCCACCGAGAGTAACGGCGATATTCCAGTAGAAGGCGGGTGGTACCATGTCAAGCAGTAAATAGGAACGTAGAGCGACGGCGCATGCGGAGCCGAGGAGTCGAGCGCCTTGTTTCCTGGGACAATTGAAAAAAGTAGTTGCGCCTTCTATCTTAGGACGGAGGGAGTACTAAACAAACGCTGCAAGGTGATGTGACGTGCCCATGGAGGACAGCTAAATCCAGATGCGTCATTAGGCCAGTCTCAATGGAGTTTCATGCAGATTAAATATGCTGATGTGGCGCTATAGTAATGAAGAGAGAGATGATAAAAGTTTTATGAGAGTAGAGAGAGTTTCATCCTCGTAAAACTCCAATGCATTGTTTCCAAAATATAGATGCGTTGAAAACTGAGTTATGAAACTCCCATTGAGGATGGCCTTACATCATCGTGGCTTATCCTGCGGATTAGGGCTTATAAAATGGAGTTTAGTTAACGCGAATGAAATGAAAAATGAAGTAGTTGCATAGTTGAGAACTTGAGACAAGAAGAACAAGGGTGCCGAGAAACCAAGAAAAAAGAAAATGTAAAGAGAACAAAAAGGAAGAGAGTAAAGTTGTCTACATCACATTGACTCGTGAGCGACCGCCTCTCACCGGTTGCATAAAGCCATAAATTGCTTCTGGGCAGTAGTACCACACAGTTTGTTTGCCAGAGAGAGGGGGAGAGGTAGAGATAGAGAGAGGGGGAGAGCGAGCCGGCAGCGGCGGCGGCGGCGCCATCACTCCGTTCTTCTCCGCTGATCTGGGGCGAGGTACGCACTGCTGCTATCTCCTTCCAGTTCGTTCGAGAAGACGGTCGTTGGATGATTCGGCGGGCGCTTTTGGTCTGTAGTGACTTCTGTATGTTCTTCTTGTTTTTTTGTCTTTTGTGTAATTGGTTTCTTGATCGGAAACAGAAAAGAGTCCCAGATTCTATCTTTTGTTGGGTCCCGTGGCAATTGGAAGGCAGAACAGAAGACAACCTCCCTGCGAACTTACTCCGGCTGATTTCGATGAACCGGAACTGTTTTAGGTGTATTTTAGCTCTGGTTGTTCTTGGTAGGAGTGAAATTTAGTGGCACCGTTTGATGCTACGTTCTTCTGTGTGGCAAATTGCCCTTTCTGCGATGTGATAGGAGGCTCTTCAATCTCTGTTGGAAGACGTTAGACATTGCAGAAATAAAAACAATTTCACTCCGATCGTGAGCTCGAATTCCAAATGTCAATTCGGTTCATAGTTCAGACAATTGCTTGAACATGTTTAAAAGCTGCACGAGGTTTCATATGCTTGATTGAATCCCCATCTTCGAAGCTAAATCGTTGCAGGGGAGTTGCAAATCTATCAATGGCCACTCACACTACCTATTCAGTCCGCGTCTCCTCGGAGACCCACAAGATTGAGGCCTGGGTAGTGTCTGACGAAGCTCTGGCCAGGCAACTGCAGGAGGAGGAGAACACGCATGACGCTGCTGCCGACACCAGAGAATTCGCCGGTACAGCTCCACTCTCTGAATCTTTCCCTTTTTCTGAAGTGATTCCGTTAGTTACTTAGCTGTAGTCAACTAACACAGTCACTGACCACATGCTCATCCTTCATTTTCTATTCAGGCAATGTGTCCTTGGAGTTATCGTCACCGGCTGTTGAGTACAGGCCTACACAGAATGCAGCTCAGGTTTGTTGTTTGGGCCCTCTTCTCTTTGAACTTTTTGGTTCATTGGGATTGTCGTCTTACACTTATATGAAAAGGACCCCATTTGTCTCAACTGGAAACATGACGATGATTTGTATCCACATTAGGTTGCAAGGGAAGACAATGTGGACCCAGATAATATGTCATACGAGGTATGCTGATTCTTGTTTCCTGTGATGGAATGGAATGGAAGGAATGACCTGAAACTCTCATCTCATGTAGGATATGCTAGTAGCAAAAGTTTCTGTAGTAGAATAGCTTGGAATGGAAGGAATGATCCAAAATTCTCATCTTATGCAGGATATGATATGCTAGTAGCAAAGAGTAAAATTACTTTTGGAGTTTTGTAGTAGAACAAATAGTTTTTTTTTTCCTGAAGACTTCCTGAAATTTTGGTACATTATTTCCTATCAACAGATTAAAAGTGCATCCTGCTAAGATTGTAACATCTCTGGGGAGGCTTAACCTTCTTTTTAAGGGGGAAAAAGATTGGAAGGGATGCTAAGTTGTTCAGCAGTCTATTTTTTCAAGTACTCTTTGCCCGGAATATAATATTCAGGGTATACAACATTACAGCATGTGACTGGATTCCAAGCATATATGTTGGTGAATATTGGTGGAAGCAAATGACGCAGCGCTTCCTTTTCTCTGTGGACTTTGTGCTAAGAGCAAAGTGCAGCAGCGGTCCCTAAAATTGTTTGACGATGTCACCTAGGTCCCAGAACTATTAATTTGTAGTTTTATGTCCCAACTTGCTAAGTATGTCACTTCAAGGGGAAATATGTTTTGCAAACTCATCTCTTGGTGGAAACATGAAAACTCTCAAAATACACATTTCGAGGTCCGTTTTGCTAACCAGTGTGTAACTGCCCACATGGCATGCTAGCAACTCACATGGAAAAGACCATCTTCATTTTTGTTCTCTATGCCATGGTGGAGCAACATCTTATGGGCGCCAAGTGTACGGATTAACACTTCAAAGATGTTTGGGCCTTGAGTGACACAAAGCAAGTTTGGGGACCTAAAATTGCAAATTAATAGTTTTGGAACCTGGGTGACACCTCCGAACAAGAAATAAGGAACACTGGTGCACTTCACTCTTGGGCTAAACTCTAGTGCTAGTGCCACTTCTAGATAGTGAATCTTCAGACCGCAAAGCTGAAGTATTCTTTCGTGCCAATTATATGGTTTGGTCCATTCCTGTCCTCGAGTCCTCGTGCTACTATACAGTAGAAGCAAGGACAGGCTAGTGGAGCCAACTTCAGTGTTGAGTTAGGTTCACAAACTTCAAAATCAAGAAGTGCAACTCCCATGCTTTTTTGAAAAGTTGAAAACCAAAAGAGCATGTTGTTTTGAATATATAAGAGTGAACAGAGCAAGCTAACTTCCATGTTATAGAATAAGAATTAGGATTAGTACATACCAGAAGCAGCTGGGCTAGCAGCAGCTGCATCTTTCAGGTTCAGAGCTGGTCATTGTATCCTTGTTTCATAAAAATATTCAGTGCTTTAACTAAAATCTATCACTTATGGTGGATTTCATGATAATATTATTTCTACGGAACTCTCATATAATTTATTTTGTAACTGCTGTAGCAACTACAAGCATTAGGGGAAGCAGTAGGAACTCAGTCCAGAGGGTTATCTGATGAGCTGATAGCTTACTTGGAGCCATTTAGGAACAAGTGCACCTTCTTCTCCAGGAAAAAGAACAGCGAGGAGTACGTAACTGCACAATTCTACCTTGCCAGATTTGCTCATCCTTTTGAATTTGGAAGTAGAAATTTGAATCATTAAAGTTGCTGACAGATACATAACTGCATTGTACCTTCCCTGCAGATGTGTGATCTGCAAAACAACATATAAAAGCCGGCAGAGGATGATAAGACTGCCCTGCAGCCACTGTTATCACGCAGATTGCATAACTCGCTGGCTTAAGATCAACAAGGTAAAGTTTTGTTTTAAAATACTAACAGGAAAAATCTGCTGTCTTCCTTTATAGATGCTAGTATATGGTTCAGAGGTTTAAACATTTTGCTGCTGATTCTGAATCTCTCATAGTCAGCGGCGTCCGCCAGTGCTCGTACTCATAGTCATATGAAAGCAACTAAGGCCGTTTCAGGGCATATGTGTTGTTTGAACCCATTGGATTTTCCATAGAGTACCACCTGATCTCTACCTGTGTGTCTATTCAGGCATGCCCAATCTGCAACGAGGAGGTGTTTGGATGATCTACAACGCACCTGGCAAATGCTGCAGTTTTATCGCTATTGGCTTGCAGCATCCTTTTCAGAAGACGTTGGACACATATACATGGTCAATGCTTTGTGATTATGTGAGCCTAGTTGGTGCCCTTTGCTTAAGAAAACTACCCATAGGTCTACACGTACTGGTAACTGGACCAGGTCGTGTTTTATGATGCATCTATCCATCTTAGTTTTATCACAAATTGGTAAATCTGTGTGGGTAGTTTGGTAGTTTGGTTGCCGTTTTCCTGAATATATGAAGGATGTTTTTTTTTCCTTTTGAGAAGTTCAAGCAAGAGCAGTTAAATATGATGATATGATGATTTGATTCTGGCAAGAAACAATATTGTAGATGTTCTACGCCTCTTCTTCTTTTTTCTATTTTTTTCTCGGACCTCTGTACCACCATGCCACTTAGTTGCATCATTGCTTATTTCAGTAGGAAAAGCTTATGGCTAGTAGAATTTGAAATGCATCTTCTTGGAGAGAATTTTGTTCTTGTTTGAGGTTGCTGGGGCAAAACAGGGATGGATACACTCCAAAAATATCTTGTGTCTTGGATTAGTATTCTCAGTAGAATTTGAAATGCGTCTTCTTGGTGAGAATTTTGTTCTTGTGTGAGGTTGCTGGGGCAAAACAGGGATGGATACACTCCAAAAATATCTTGGGTCTTGGGTTAGTATTCTCAGAGTGATTGGCAGTTTAAACGATGGCACTGATTCTGACAATGCCAATTATATAATGGTGCATGATCCGATGCTGACTCAGATCCACACCATTAGGTCTAGATTCTTGTGCTGATGCATGTTCTCCGTTCTCTTGTCATATTGCTCTTTCTGCCACTTCTATTGTTTCTCTGACTTTATCCAGTGTTGTAAAGTGTGGATGTGGACATTGCAACCAACAAAACTCACAGATGAACATTCCGTTGTCGTACCTGAAGCTTTCTTGGAACCGGCAAGTGGCCTTGCCAAGCCTTTTTCTCTGTAGTAACAGAGAGCGTGGATAAGATGATTTTTTTTTTAAGAAAATGAATGTTATTCAGACATATTTTTCCTTTTGTTAGTATAAATAAAAAACATAAAGCATTTACCTGAAAATTTTCTGAAAACTGTTCATGTCACCCAGTCTCTCTTCTGTGTTTCCATATCCCTTCATTTTTTATGGCGTTTTTCAACAGATTTCAACCTTTTTTTACTTTATTGACGCTCAACTGGGTTAGTATTTTTGCTGGCTGGAACCGCACTTGTGCCTTCTTTTTTCGATTGAACTTCTGACTTTCTGAGCCTGAGCTATTCCGTCCACCGAAAGAAGAGGATGATGCCATGACCATCTCAAACTATCATGATTATTCATAAGCACCTTTTCAGCCCATTCGTATGCCTTACTGACATCCAACTGGAGGCATCATCTACTACCAAATAAACGCCCATTTCTCCAGGCCTGAAACAGATAAACTTTAGCTGCCGATGTGGCCAAGTCCGTTCAGATCAGGAAATGGAAGTACTGTTAGGCAGGAGCACATTATTGGCACGTCTGAGTATTCTTGTGCCTCTCCATCTGACCATGTTGCTGAACCGTTCGAGATCGCTTTTGCTTCGTTGAGCCGTCTGTCCGTCCAAGATGGAGCAAACTGACACGGACACTTCACAAAATCAATTATTTTCTTCAGGAAAAGAATAACCGATTAGTTTGGGGAATAATTGTTCAATCATGCAGGCCTTTGGGGAAGGGAAGGGAAACTTTGCTGAAATGGCTGATCAGATGAGGCAGGCTTGAAGCATAGTCAATGGTAGGTCTGGTGGCGGTTGTTAGGAGCGGTTTCTCTTGGTGGTCTCCATGGCACAGCACTAGATCTCAATCTCATCCACTATCAAAGAATCTTTGCCAAACCTGAAGATTGCAGCGTTTGGAAGCTACCCATCATCCACTTGGACATCCGTTCATGGTTAAGTTTATACTAGTATATACACGCTAGTCAACAACAAAAACATATAGATCAATTCGAGACTGCAGTTGGTATCATCTACTACAGGAGCAGAAAGTCTTATGTTTGAATTTTTTTTTTCTGAAAGAACTTATGTCTGAAACTGCGGCGACGACGAAATCCTTAGTTTCACAACACCTGGTTTCTGGAGTTTCATCATGGCGCATCGCTATCGGAGTATTACATTAATTATAATCGATGTGATTGGAGAGCAAGACCTCCATCCAATGCATGTAACCATGAACATTTTGCAGACGCAAACGGAAGCGCTTCTCTGACTTCAGCTGGAAAGTGATGCGTTCAATTTGCTGGCCAGCTGCGTCCCTAGATGATCCTGTATGTATGTTGCATTGCATCTGCCGTTGGGGCCGTTTGATTGGATGGAATGCATACGTGGTTGCTCCACATGATCGACAGCTCGGGGGACTGTTCTGGAACTCTCCGAATTTTCTTGGAGAACCACCGAGCGCAGCGATTGGATATGCCTCTGCGGATCATCCAAACCCCAAGTTTATAAAGGGAACACTGTATACTATACTGTTGTTGTGTTGTTGCCGATAAGAATAACAACTATTTATCGTCTTAGTACTAGATAAGCATGCTGGGGTTTCTTTTTCTCCAAATTAAAGAAGACATCTTAGGACCGATTTTGCCGCGTGTACTTTCGGCCACGTCCCTTTCTCAACTTCCATTCTTTCTCTCATGACCTGTTCTAGGACAGCACAACTACAGCCAAATGTACCAGCATTTTTTTTTCACAACAAATCAATCAACAGCTACCATAACTTATCAGCCAAACAAACAAGGTGGTAACAACGGCAAGAATAGCCATCTTTTGAGCAAGATAACCTTCCATTGGAGTGAACAAATTTGATCTCTGAATTATTAGGACAAAGAGTTTAGCGAGAAGATAGCTCTCCTCTGGTCTCCACAAATACTATTATGTCCTTCCTACAACCTTAAACCATAAGTCCTAAATCAAAAACGAAAGAAAGCTACTAAAAAAAAGCCTTTCCTCCAAGATAGCTTAGTAGTTCTTGGTTCTGTTTGGGAGCAATTACTTAGCCGTATAATTGCGATGCCTTAGACAATCATAATTTTTTTTCCTAATAAAATGATACTCTTTCTGTCTAAAGAAAATATAATTCTAATTTTGAATCTGAACAATGTTTAAATCTAATGATTTTTTTTAAGATAGAGAAAGTACACAGTCTTCCTCCATATTTTCCAAAAAAACGCCGCATTCAAAGAACATGTAAGCAAATAGTTGCTCACTCTGTTTATTTAAACTTGTCTACTTATTAGTAATATTTTTCTCTTATAACAAATTGACGAATATTACTTTTAACCATGGATTCTCAGCAAAGACAAAACCTCATGAACAATCGTGGAATCTTAAACTCCATCTTTACAAGAAGGGATGCCATCACCGTTGATATCATTTTGCTGCTAGAATACAAGACAGGACGTCATGAACAACTGTGGAATCATCGATAACCACTTTCCCTGAACAGACTGCAGACAGCACACGACGATCACCGAGAGGCGACACGCGATCACTGCTCGCCTCGAAAAAATTGAAAGAAAATATGCGCTTTTCGCCGCCGGGCTGCTTTCCACCGCAGAGAATCCCGTCAACCCAAAGCCACCGCCGCTGCTTGTACTCCCAGTGCCACACTTCCACCCGTCTTCTTCCACGGCTTCCACGCCTTGCTGCTGATGCTATTCCATTTCCATTTCCTCCCCCGATACAGCCTGACCCAGCAAACGCACCACGCCAAGTTACCAACGCACGCAAAGCCTTTCCCTTCGCGAGTTCGCGTCCACTCTTCTCTTCTCCGTCGCGTCAGCCATCAGGAGAGACTATAGAGGAAACAACCACCTCTTGTTTGGTCAAGAATCGTGGAGGAGAACCGAAAGGTGCAGCCTTTTTCAGCAGGGCATCATCTGCTACAGCCGGCCGGTTGAAGCAGGGGAGCGAGAGAAGGGCAGCCGAGCAGGAGAGGAACGCGGTGGTGCAGTTACCTTCGGTGAGCAGACGACGACTACGACGACGACGACGACGCTCAGAGGTTTCCCCGTTCCCGACGGCACGTCCACCGAGGCGGCGCCATCGCGATGGGTCCTCTGGCGCTGAGGTGTAATAACCCGCCGCCGCCGTTCTCCAAGTCGCCGGGCTCCCTGCTGCTGCTCTCCAAGTCGCTCACCCTCTACTGCTGAGCTGAGCCCCCCTCTCTATCTCTCTCGGTTCATGGGCGCCGTGGCCTCGTCGGCGGCCGGAGGGGGCCGGGGCCGGGGAGGCGATGGCACGGCGCTGGGCGACTTGCCGGAGAACTGTGTCGCGGAGGTGCTGCTCAGGCTGGACCCGCTGGAGATCTGCCGGATGGCGCGGCTCAGCCGCACGTTCCGTGGCGCCGCGTCCGGGGACGGTGTCTGGGAGTCCAAGCTGCCGAGGAACTACGCGCGCCTCCTCGCCATCGCCGCGGCCGGAGATGGGGAAAGGGGGCAGGCCGCCGGGTCGGCTCCGGAGGCGGAGCCGCTGCCCAAGAAGGAACTGTACGCGCGGCTTTGCCGTCGGAACCGTTTCGATGGTGGCAAAAAGGTATTCATTTGTTACATGGCATCTTTTTTCGCTTGATTGTATGCTTGGTGAGCCACGTTCTGTTTAATTTGATTCTATTATATGGAATTTGTTGAATTAATTTGTGAGACAATATTGTATTGTCCAAATTGCGCCTTACAGATTGAGATTATTAGGACAAATGCAGCGTGTTTGTGTTAGGACCTTTTGGAGTCGGATTAGTATATTGATTTTGTGACTACTCAGATATCAAATTTGTATGGCACATTATGCAGGAGTTCTGGCTGGACAAGGGTGGTGGAGGTCTATGCATGTCAATTTCTTCAAGGGCACTTTCAATAACGGGCATTGATGATAGGAGATATTGGAACTTCATTCCCAATGATGAATCAAGGTGCTTTTATCTACTAGTAATGAAAATCTCACTTGGCAATTTCAGTGATCATGCTTTATATATAAAAACCCCAGAGTCTTAAAGTAGAAGACATTGTTCATGTATGAACTGAGGTCATTTTTCATACTTGGTTACCGAATTGCATATCTTATGTTCTAGGCTTTTAAATCTAGATGGCTTACCTATACTAAGTTGATGATGGATGGTACAGATACTGACATACTCACCATGTTTGCTTCAACCACCATGCTTGACTCGGTGTATGAGACCTGACATCAGCCTAGTGAGTGTGTTGAGTTGACTATTTGTAACTAATCAACTTGTGTCCCAACTAGTGAGAGCTTGTTCGTGGCAGGAAATGATAACCATTCACTTACCCCTTCCCCCTAACTAGGTGTCGTATCCTCATGAACAAGATGTAGTAACCTTAGGGTTTTTTTTTTTGAAACAAAGTAGCCTTAGGGTTTAAAACTGCACCTTGAGTTTGCTTGAAAGAAGACATGTTCTGTTTCCTATATCTGTATTCCTACAATGTTTTGACGGTATATGTTAGAAGAAAGGACAACTAAAATTTAGTCCACCATGGGAGTCATGTGTCCCTAAAGTTTCACTATTGTGGCAACTGGCTATTCCAATCCAACATTCTTTTCTTTCTTTCTTTCTTTCTTTTTTCAAATTGTGCTGCCACATATATCTGATTTTTAGTTTTCATGTAATAAATCATATATCATCGTGTATCCCCTGACATTTGCCATTGATTTCTTTTCTTGTCATGTGAGTAAATAGGACATATTAGCATTAATGACTCACTCTAGTGCCTATTCAGTTAGCTTAAATTTGCTTCAACTCTACATCTTTTTTTTTCCTTTTGCCGCATGAATATATAGGCATGTAGCCACCATTTCAATCTCATGCATATAAAGAAGAGAGGTCATGGATTTGTGTCATTCCTTGCAGATTTCACACGGTTGCTTATCTCTCGCAAATTTGGTGGTTTGAAGTCAGAGGGGAGGTTGATTTTTTCTTCCCAGAAGGTACATACAGCCTATTTTACCGCGTTCATCTTGGTCGACCATTCAAGCGTCTTGGACGGCGAGTTTATAGCTCAGAGCACATCCACGGCTGGGATATAAAGCCGGTGCGTTTCCAAATGTCAACTTCCGATGGACAGCATGTTCAGTCCAAGTGTTATTTAACTGATCCTGGTATTTGGATCAATCACCATGTCGGGGACTTTATCGTGAAGGACTCGAGCAGACCAATAAACATCAGGTTTGCAATGATTCAGATAGATTGCACACACACGAAAGGTGGTCTTTGTGTGGATTCAGTGGTGGTGAAACCGCAATACCTCACGCAGAAAAAAGCACCATGGACTTATGTGTAGATTTGTCAAACAAGTTGCGTCTAGAGATGTGATCCATAGTTTTTTTTTTTTTGTTCTGCGGATGTGCATTTTGTTTATAGATGTGCGGTTTTACAATTGCACTTATACAAGTTACAGAGTATTTTGCAGTACTGCAATGTAACTGAAGGGGTAAGTGTTTTTTAATTCCTCTTGTCCCCCTAGGAACATGTTGGACCTCTGTAAATTGTTCATTTGAACTTTGAAATGTACATCTGTTGTGGTCTGCACTTGTTCACCCACCAAGCTATTTTTGCCGACCCAAAATTTCCACTCAAATTCTGGATTAACAGGATTGTCATGTGTAAGCTTGTTCGCTGATTTATCATGATAGAAAAACACTGCTGAATGACTAGCAGATTCGGTAAATAATCTCAAACGAACAAGCTATGGTATCGTTCATTAGGAACAGAACATATGGAATCGAAGATCTTTCTTGGTATCGTTCATTAGGAACAGAACATATGGAACCGAGTATCTTTCTGTTGGTTTGTGCTCTTTGGTCGGTTGCGCTTAAGTAATCATGTCCTGTTCTTGCTTGAGCTGTTGCCAAAAGATACCAGAGGATGAGAGCTGGAACAAGCCACAAAACCGAACATGCTTATGTAGCTCTGCCACTGCTACACTGCTCAATTCAGGACTGAGCACTAACGTTTTTTGGTTGGTTTGCAGGAAGGTAGAAAGAGGCTGATAGTGTTGTGCAAAACAAAAATATATATATCCATAATTAAATTTAGCAAAAACTTGTTACTAAGCCCAACGTAGATTGTGGACAGAGCTGACGAATGTACGGTTAGGGCAACAAAGTAACAGAGGAAGACTGTGCAGTGTCCAGCCACCATGAAAAGACCATCTTAAGAAGATCCTTTCGCCTCGAGGATCAAGAAAATATTATATTATGCATCATCTCCATTCCGTCGGTATGGCATGTACCGATGATCTTTGGAAGCATTCTTCCTACGCCGCCTCTCGATGAAGGCATCAAGCTTTCCTGCCTCCTGTGAGTAATGAACATAAAAAACTTGAGGGCCGAGTCAAAATACCCCAGCGTTGGGGAAAATAAAAATAAAAATAAAAAACCTCCAGGTGAACCTTGTAAACTTTACCTTAAGCTCATTGTACTTGTTCATCAGCTTCCTTTCGCGAAGTTCAGCTGGTTAAGAAAAAAATCGAAGTAACCATCAAATTTGAGGAACAGACTATATCCATTCGATTTGAATAGAGAGAGACATTGAGGAAAAGAAGGAACTGGGATTGAGGAACTGACATTTCTTCAGATAGTATGGTCGTTTCCCGGACTTTGCTGCTTCCCTCTCTTTCTTGATATGCTCACGCAAGATTTCTGATTCAATATTCTTTTGAGGATGAGACTTCAACTGCTTATCCTGTAGTTAGGTACATTCCAGGAATCAACTAAACAAATCACCACAGATTATGTTGCTCCCAAAAGCACAACAAGGACAAGTTTAAATGGAAGTAATAACCAGTTTAAAAAGGTCTTTTCATTGTCAACCCCATATAAGAATACGACAATCAAACTGTAGATGCCTCGTATTTCATAGTCAGAGGTGAAATTATTGGATTCCATTACTGCATGGTAGCAGCTTGTTTCTGACAAGGCGTAATAACATCACCTCATCCTGACTCCATTGAGATAAAAACTTGCATAACAGTTGTCTAGTTTGTGATGCAACAACAAATGATTATATTCATAATATATTTTTAGTGCATAAATATAGTCAATAGTTTCACTGATGATGGATACTCTTTCTAGTGACGCAGTATGGCCAACATTGCCTTTGCATACTGAATAGTATAGATAGTCAGTAGTTTCACTGATGGATACTCTTTTCTGGTGATGCAGTATGGCTATTGGTTAACATTGCCTTTGCCTACTGAATAGTATAGATAGTCAATAGTTTCACTGATGATGGATACTGTTTCTAGTGATGCAGTATGGTTAACATTGCCTTTAACTACTGAATAGTACTCTCAGAGACAGGGCTTGGACTGCTGAAGTGAACATACTTTAATGAAATAACAGAGATCCAATGGACCAAAAGGTTAACCAATTTTGCTATCAGTAAATGGTCAGATTCAGGAAGTTTAACTCACTAATAATCACAAAATAAGCATCATATGGATTCAATTTGTAAAAAAATAAAATAAAATAAAAAAATCATGGAAAAGAACAACATGTTAAGAAGTACTACATACAATCCACGTGACACGACTCTTCATTTCTTCAATGGCATTTGGGTCCTTAGATTTCTTAATCATTTTTTGAAGTCTCTGCATATACAAGAAAATGTGGATGGAATTATTTTCGTCAAAAAGAAACATCTTATAATCAATGTATTTGAAAATGAATGCTGAACACACATCTTTTTCAGAAGGAAAATCTTCATCAAATAAGAAATTGTATCTTTTCCTGAACCTGCATGCCAACCAAATCGAAAAATGTCAAGATTTCATCAGGCTAACAGACAGTACCAGAGCGACCAACCAAATAACACTCAATCAAAATATCAACTGGGTGAAATAGGTCAGGGGTCAGCATTAGACTGAAAACACAATCGAGAACCTCTAATGATATATCAAGATATAATATCAAAGCAGAAATTGACATGAAAAAAATGCTTTAAATGTGTGTGGACACCAAGGTAAAAAAAAATTACATATGCAACTGTGTATCTAACTCTTACCTTTCTTTGTCAACAGATCCATACATAGGCTCAAATCTTGGATCTCTTCCAACCTATGGGAAAGAGCAATTTCAGAATTGATATGAATTTAGAAGACAACGTGAACAATACAACCTCTCAAGACAGAGTCATTTGCATGAAAGAAATTAAGATGAAGATAAGAAGCTAAGAACACTAAGTGGAAGTAGAGAAAATTCAATGTATAAACTGCACTGTTTCATGATAAATATGAGTATCAATTACAACAGATACCTTTTATAGTTTTATATATGAATTGAACATTAAGATGCATTTCTCAATCCTAAGTAACTAAATGAAATTACTTAATAAATAACATAAAGCAATCTGGATTTTACATGTAACAACATTCAGAAATATCCAAGCTGCAGCAGCAAGGCGTGCCCAACCAGATAGGTGATTGAAAACACACTGTTATCCATGCATAAGTTTGAAGGATGACAGGGATTCAACGAGTAGCCAAAACACAACTTAGCAGAGGTACAGAACATATGCGCACTGCAGAGAGCTTAATCAAATAAAAGTACAGTCTCAACATGACAAATCGAACTAAATCGGGAGGCACAACTAACCTTCTTGGGAACCTGTATCACCTCCCTCAATTTCGGTGGCCGCACTTTCGTGCTTATCTCCATGGGCCTGTCGAAAACACACGCGAACACATCAGTACCAACAGCCACCGGCAACAGCAGAACCCATGAAAAGGCAACAGCAGCTGGGCATCGCCGAACCTCTTCTTGCTAGCCCTGCGAGCCTTCTTCTCCGCGGCTGCTTTGGCCGCAGAGGTGGCCCGCGCCAGCGACCCGTCGGCCCTCGCGCGCTGCAGCTCTCCGAAGGGCACGTCCGCGAGCGCGCGCTCCAGCTCCCGCTCCGCATCCTCGCTGTCGCTCTCGGACTCCGACTCCGACGCCGACGACGTGGGGACCTCCTGGTGCGCCAGCGAATTCTTGTAAGCGCTCCTTGATTCGTGCGAGGAGGTCAGAAGAAGAGTACAACCCCCCAGCTCACCTCGTCGTCGCCCGATTCGTCGGAGGCGCTGGCGGACTCTTCTTGAAGGTCGCGCTTGCTAGACGTCGAGGCGATGGAGGCTCCCGTCCGGCGGCGGTTGTCGCCTCTCATGGCTGCGGTAGCTGTGGCTGTGGCGGGCCTGGCGGCGGCGGCGAGGCTTTGCTTCGAGCGTTGGTGTGCGAGTGCGACTGTGCGAGCAGGGTTACGGAACGGAGATCGGGTTCGGGCCGCTTCGTGTAGAAAGAACCATTACGACGTGACCGTGATTTAGGCTCGGCCCAGCCTAAAGCTCGTGCTAAATAAAAGCCCGATAACTTCCCCTAGGGCCCAAGTATGATCGGCCCATATGTGATCTGAATTTCGGGCCCAGTTTGAAGCCTGCCTATCAAACACTGATGTCTACTTTTGCTATAAAAAAAAACTGAAGTCTACTGCTGCAATCACTGGAGTCGCTGTCCGCTTATATCTTTTCAGCAACGATATTCTTCCTGGTATCTTGCTTGTGTGACCGGTCAATTCCGCGTAGTAGAGAGATCCGTGCAGTGCAGGGCCGTTGCTTTCCACAGGCTTATGAAAGTCCAGACCTTTTTATTCGCGTCCGGCGAAGACGATCGGCGACGGTAACTGCTCATCAGAACGAGATGCGACGGGCGAACGCCCTTGGCTCCCTGCAGAAGCTACGCCGTTGCTCTCCTCTCAAGATACAACGCGACCGGCTCTATCTTTGAGAGATGACCTGCCTGGTTGTTTTCTTGCTCCTTGTTCTCCTCCTCCATCCTCCACCCATGCCTCAGGTCTATGCTTCTTGCCAGCCATCGCCATGCCCTTCAACAGGTCATGGTTGACGATCAATCGATGCAGCAGCTCACTTGATTTTGTTATGTGTCCCTTTCAGACACCGTCCTACACCAACTGTACAAATGCCTTACAGCACATTGGTGTTTGGATGTGACCAAACTGTGCACTCCAAGTCTGACTGAGTTACTAGTAGCTTTGGTACGGCACAGAGCTTGCTGTTAAGATGTCACATGGTTTCTTCTACGATCTGAAACCCGTAGGCTACAAGTAACACAATTGTCGACGGCAAGCAAAGCCCCAGGCAGAAAACTCATGTTCGAAGAAGATCGGGTTTTTTTTTAAGAGGGACCAATGGTGGATCATACAAGTTCACACACGTTGAAACCGGGGCGGTTTCCACAAGGAAAAGGAAAGGGACTATTCACCAATCAGTCTGATGTGTGCTCATCCAAAGGTTTGCAGGCTTCAGACTTCCTGGACAGAAAATGATGCTTTGGAATTGGACCCCTGCTGCTGGGTGATGTTCTCATGGTCACCTACCACCAGAACTCCAGAAGCATTGCTTGCAACACACACAGCTAGCTTCACTTTTTTTTTTTTGACAAAAAGCTAGCTTCACTTTGTCCTCCATTCCGTGCAGACCATGCACTGGTGCGAGGTGTACATCAGGGATGAGAACTATGCGAAAGATTGTTCCTCTGACGAAACCTCGATACCGAAAACTGAAGATCTTATCATGTTTCTGCCAATGCCTAGTAGTGGGAAATAATGGGAATGAAACGAGTGAATGAGCTGTGTGTGACACTCACACACTGAACAACGACATGTATGTCAAAATCAACGTAATGGCGATAGGGTCTGGATTGATTTGCTAATTCAATGTCGACAGCTATGGTCTGTATGGCGTTGGCCCTGCTTAACAGTCTTTTTATGGATGTGTTTTTTGCTTACCAACAAATGAACAGCGACAGGGGTACCGAAGAGGTTAGCTGTGGTGGTGGTGAAAGGACATTGATCATGCATCTTGTTCATGTGCTCTTGCAAGAATGGGGGCTACTCCTTTTTTATTTCTTGTCGCCGCTTTTTATTATCCTTTAAATGTGCAGGTACAATACTATTTGCTCGCTTTCTTGGATGATACAGCCTGATAAAGTGGCCAACAAGTGGCTTTAGTTTAACTCCTTTATTATTGCCTATCTGTTGTGAAGAACTGACCGACAAATTTCCTATTTTTTTTGTTAAATCAAGCTCTCAGATCACTAAACAAACCAAATCCGTAAGTCTCTGTAAATTAATACATGTTGAGGAGAGCTATTTTTTTATGAACATGTTGAATTCAGAGAGTGGACACAAGGAAAAGGGACCAGAACTCCAGAAGTGTTGTCAGTTTTTAATACGCAACCGACAGTGCAAAAATGCTGCATTTTTTTAATTTCATTTTATAGTTCGCAGAAGAAAAGTTCAAGAAGCTGTGTTTGTAGGATTGAATGGTTGTCGCTATGGAAAAGTGGAAAGCATGTTTCTACCCACACAACTACTTCCGTTTACACTTGATGACCTGAACAATAACAGTACAGGCGTACTTCTTGCAAATGATTTGGTAGGTTTTAACACCAAACAGCGCATTCAGATTCTAGTTCTCCCCCATGTGAATCGGCTACTTACTCTACCACCATCCCATTCCCAGATGGCCAGATCCCAGCGCACGCAGCATGAGGGCCGTTAAAAATGAGATATTTAAGAAGGACGAGACACTGAGGCCTTGTTTAGTTGCCAAAATTTTTTGGCAAACACTACTGTAGCATTTTCGTTTGTATTTGACAAATATTGTCCAATCATGGATTAACTAGCATCATAAGATTTGTCTCGCAAATTACAGATAAACTGTGCAATTAGTTTTTATTTTTGTTTATATTTAATGCTCCATGCATAGGTTGTAAGATTCGATGTGACGGGGAATCTTGAAAATTTTTGACACTTTTTGCGAACTAAACAAGGCCTGATTAGATGCCCCGGAATCATATATTAATCTTCACTCCTTCAGATGGGGCACGCTTTTTCTGAGGCGAAGCTTCAGAAGAATCTGATGATGTTTTGGCACATACTAGATGCGCACATATCTCGATCGACAAAACATCGATCGGCCCTCCACGCTCGCAAAGTGCGGTTTGCGAAATACATTATGGAGCGATGATCAAAAGCAAAGGCCGGCAGCGGCAGGCACCACATTATGGCAGGGAAAAAGAAGATGGAAAACGTATTATTGTTGGGTAAAGACTAAAGAGAGGCTCAGCATTATGATTGCTCCTAAAAAAGCCTACGAGAGATATTCTTGCTTCTTGGTCAGTTCTTGTACTTTTTATAGCTTTTGCAGGCATCGATCGACTTTGAGATAGCTTTGTGGCCGTGGACGTGGGTGATGTTTCGACCTTGAGCATGTATGGTCAGCAAGCAGCAGAAGCCGGATCACTGAAATGTGGATCGTGAATCTGTAGATCTCGATCGGACAAGTTGCTAGCTGATACTGACCCGGTAAAAGTGCAGAGGACAGGACCATTGACCTCCATGACTTGAAGGAAAACAACAAGATGAAAAATTCTCACGTTCATCACATCAAACTTTTTATTTTTGGGGGGGCATGTCAGGAACCCTAAGTCCCCTAACATACCAAATACTGAAGAGTACGCCCAACGGCTAAGACTGTTGTACTAATAATTAAGTAACAGTTTGTAAGGTCCTTGTTATAGGTTGGAAAACAAACAGAGAGTAATTCCGGCTAGCTTCCCCTTTACCTTGGACATAATCTGACTACAGTTCGTGAAGAGTACGCACGAACGGATCAACGGCTACGACTGTTAAATTAAGTGACAGTACCAGTAGCAGTTTGTTAGATCAGAAAAAAAAACAGAGAGCTGCGTCTAAATTATGTGCGCCACGACTGCAGCATCCAGCGCGTACCGACACTAATTAATCATGGAACCGTGATGATTGACGAATGCCATTCGTACGTGTGGCTGCTGTTCTGGCTACCTTTCCTTTTGACACTAATTCGTTATTAGCCCCCGTCCTGAGTCCTGGCGAGATCCATCACTAGAACTGCTCGTACGCAGCTGAAAAAAAAAACGGAGAGGCCAAGCTAGCTAGCACAAGATGGATACGGGCATACGGCTACGAGATACGGCCGATACTGAATCCGTAGCTGAAGAACGTACAGAAAAGTCAGCTGTACGTTAGTGTAGTACTAGTGCGTACAGATCGCTAGGGCTGCAGACGGACGCAGAATGGTTTTGTCTGCACATTGCATCGTTTCGTTCTCGTTCCTCGTCGTTTGCGTCCTTTCCGAGATGCGAGATGAGATGGATCTGTACGTGGACAGAGAACCGGGCGCGAGTGACATGGCGACTGCTGGAGATGTGATGGAGATTGGAGACCACGATCGATGCGGCCACGAGCGATGACACCAGGCTATATAGATAGGATGCCTGCCTGCAGTGGCGCGGTGTGCTGGCGATGCCGACGGAGGCCGGCCGGGGAGGTCGCGCAGGCAGGACGCGCCATGGACGCCGAGCACGCCATGTGTGCTCGCTGCCATTCCGGGAGGGGAGGCCAGGCGGATCAGTAGTGGAGGAGTAGATAGCCCATTCCGTCTCGTGAACTTGCTGTGCGGAATGCGCTGCCATGCATCATCGTCGATCTCGGAAAAGGAAAGGGACCGGCCGGCGGAGGATTAGTTCTCTGTCAAGAGGGTATCCGAAGCTGGTTAGTGGTTAGTGCACCGAGTGCAAGCATCTAAGCTAGCTAGCATCAGCGACTTGCCGCCCTGCTTGCCGCCGAGTAGGCTGCCACATTGGCCCGGACGCGGTGGCCGTCATGAGGAGACGAGTCAAACATCCCGCTGGCATGGCAAACCAACCCCAGCCGACACTACTCGCAGCTGCCATGCTGCTGCTGCATGCAGACATGCAGTTAAAACAATTCAGGGCCAAACCGCACGTGCGCAGGTGCTGCACTGCACAGCCAAAAGAAAAGAATCCAGTTTTTTTTTTTTACTGGCCACAAATCTACGGGCAAAAGTGACTCGGGAGCTCATGGCATGCTACCGTTTGCGGTTGCAGGCATGGGCAGATGAGGAATTTCGTCTCCTCGCGCCTCGCTTGGTCGTAGCGTAGGCGTCGGTCGGATTCGGATCGCGAGCGACGCGGTCGTGGCCGTGGCCCGTGGGTGGTAGGGTGGGTGCCGGGTCAGGAGTCACCGGTGCCCGGGCCCGGCCGCGCCCGTAGGTTATACGGTCGCTTTCCGATCACGTCGCCGGAGCCGGGGCGGCCCACGGGGTGCCGACGTGGGGGGTTCCCCTGCCCGCCGCGTGGACCCGCTGTCGGTGCGGCTCCTCGCGCCACCGATGGGTGGCTCCGCTCGGCTGCGCGATGTTGTTGGCCTGTGACAGGTGGGTCCTGCAGCCTGGACTGGCCCCGCCGCACTGGAAATAGGAATCCCCGTTCGGCTCGCTTTCTTTTGGCGGGAGTGGTTGGCCCAAGTGGCGCGGGCCCGGCTCCTTTTGGGGTCATTTCATCCTTTCACAAAAATGTTTCTAGGTATACACATATGCTTGTGTCGATAAATATAAAGCCTTTGGTCACCTTTTACTCGAGTTGACAAACATGCTCCAACTGCACCCGTGAAATAATCCATGTACATTTTTACACGCAGCAAAATAAAGAGCTTTTACGCGGACGAGGAAGCAACTGGAATGCACGCTCTCGCCAAGTCGCGCACCAGCCCCGTCGCGCCGCTTCGACAGATTTGGGAACAAGGCCTGTTGCCATAGTACGGGGCATCGCCCGCATACCTGACCTCTCATCATCGTCAGCCATCATCATGTAGCTAGCTATAGCTACCCACCAGGCGCCAGCCTCGTTTAATAATTTCTCACCGAGAGATACAAAAATGGGGCCACTCACTCACAGTACAGCGAAACTGCCGCTTTTCCATCATACGATACGAACGAAAAATTCTCTGGCAACAAGGAAATACGTACGTTGTACAGTACGTGCTGGTACTGTATCTTTTGGCGACTGTCACGAAATTCTCCCGGTGTGACTCTTTGCTGACATGCACGCATGATGCCTGCTGGCCTGCTGCTGAGGTCGCTGACCTGCTGTCGATCGCGCGCCTTCCTTCCAATTATCACTCCCACCGATCGGATCCGATCCGAACCCGGCACAACGGACACTTGGAGGTGAAGGCACCAGTACCACCATCGACACCAGCTCTAGCTTTTGTTGCAGACGACGTGCCTTTTTGCTTGCCGATGCCCACCGCCACAACACTCGGCACGGAAGAAAGCGAGGCGGTCGATGCCCATTGCCCAACGGCGCGCGGCTATGCGGCAGGCCGCAGGCAGGTTCGGTTTGGCGCCGGCGCCAACGGTTGCTTGGCGGCTCCGCCTGCCCGCCCCCCCGCCCGCCGGCACCGGCAAGGCCGTGGCCGTCCTCCCAAGCAAGCATGCCTGCCTGCCTGCCCAGCACCAGCAGTGCCCACCCCACCCCCACCCGCTCTCACCTCCTCCCTCCTGCCACGGTCAAAACCGCACGGCAAGAAACGAACCGGACCGGAGCTGGGCAAGAAAACGAAAAAACCTTTTGCTCCGTCTCGGCGGCGGGATTGCCTGGTTTCCTGTGCCGTGATCGCGTGGCGTCACCCGCGCGCATGCCGCGTTTTTTTTTATCGGTATAAATATTCCGCTGCTGCCCTGTCCCTGAGTTGTACACGCGCTGTTGTTTTCCCTCCCTCTCCCTCCTCTTTTCGCGTCGTCTCGCTCTCTCTGTCTCTAGCTCTCTCTTCCCCACCCTCCTCTCCACCTCCGCCTCGGCTGGCTTTGCCTCAGCTCCTAACCCCCCCCCCCCCCCCCCCCCCCCCCCCCCCCCCCCCCCCCCCCCCCCCCCCCCCCCCCCCCCCCCCCCCCCTCTCCCCCCCCCCCCCC
>Ga0182004_10000811_pt1 | contig 20908 bp, 27 predicted proteins | sample Sormic07211540_1_FD_120479 | JGI IMG/M metagenome (GOLD analysis project Ga0182004, IMG submission 120479) | Endophyte microbial communities from Sorghum bicolor roots, Mead, Nebraska, USA - 072115-40_1 MetaG | ecosystem: Host-associated > Plants > Roots > Unclassified | place: USA: Nebraska...
ACAGGTTGCTAGCAACAGATTTGATGTGTTGATTGACAATAACATTATTGAGCCTGTGCTGATTGGCGACGATTCTAAGGTAAAGGCATGCCTAGTTCTTGGTGTAATCAAGGACTTCATCATCAAAAATTCAGTCTCAAAGGAGATAGCAACTATAATCCAGAACGATGAGCTCCTCCTTCCCAACAAGGCAATCGCCCATCCGGTTCGTCGACTATTTGTTCATGGAGGCACAACAAAAAGTGAAGGTGTCGCGAAGGCAATTGGACTGGATCAAGTCAAGTTGTTGACAATCTGCAATACTGTGCCTTTTGATTTCCAGGGCTGCTGGTTGCTGCGAGTCTTGGACCTGGAGGCTTGCCAGGGGGTTGACAAGAGGGTCTTTGGTAACATATGCAAACTGGTATTTCTCAAGTACCTGAGCCTTAGGGAAACCGATGTTTACAGAATACCCAAGAAAATAAAAAAGCTGGAGTATTTGGAGACACTGGACCTTAGGGACACACAGGTGGAAGCATTGCCCATCGAAGTCTTCATGCTCCCACGGTTGGTTCTTCTATTTGGCAAGTTTGAGCTACCTCGACATCTCAAACATGGAATGACAAGGAGTAGGCTGCAGGAATTTTTCTCTGAGAAAAGTAGACTGCAGACTCTTTCAGGATTTGTCATGGTGGATAGCAACAGCTTTGAGCACATGATGATAAACATAAGGTCACTAAGGAAGGTTAAGGTGTGGTGCAAGCATTCAATCTCCTCCTATCAAGAACGTCATCTGGCTTCTTCCCTTCAGAAGCGGCTAGTAGGAAGCAATACCCTTGAATCTCTATCAATTGATTTTGGCAATGAATCCATCAATTTCCTGAATGGTATTGGAGCTCCGTATGCACTTATTAGCTCTATGAAACTACAGGGAAAGTTAACGTCACTGCCTAGCTTCATGACTTCATATGATACTACTCTCTCCCAGTTGCAGTTGTCCTCAACTGGGTTGGGCATAGAGGCTTTGTCTCTGCTGCAACACTTACGTCGGCTGATTTTTCTAAAGCTAGTTCAGGATGGTGATGGATTTTGGGGTGACTGCTTCATTGTTCAGAAGGATGGATTCCCAAGCCTTCTACGTATATGCTTTGAGGCCCGGGAGCTTCCCCGATTACATATCCATGAAGGAGGCATGAGCTCCCTCACCTCCCTCCAACTACTCTGTCCGATGTTCACTGGTTGTGATTACTCTGACTTGAGGGAAAAATATGTGGAAACCTATTCAGAAAAAAGCTTCATAGAAGTTCAGTCGGTGGAAAAGTTTAAGGGGGATCCCCAAGTAAGCTTCAAGGAAAACAGCTCAAGCACAGAAGAAATTGAAGAGGAATCTGGATCCAATGAAAAGTCCGAGGAAGTTGATTCCAGCAAAAGATTCAAGGAAATTGTTCCCGAAAAAACATTCAGAATGAACTATTTGGACAAAATAAAAAGGAGAATTGATTTAAAAGAACACTTCAAGGGAATGGAGCACCTCCAATATCTCAATGAGGTGGTACTACATCCTTCTGTTAGTCATGAGGTATTTGATGCCTGGAAGGAAGAAGCAAGGAGTCACATCAACAGACCTTTGGTAACAAGGTAAGCACGCCCCTTTGTACTAATACTAATACTCCAAATATAAGTTTAGAAGACATGATTATTTTAGAGGATACTTAAGTATTAAAGTTCCAGAATGAACATCGAACACAGAGTTATTAACAATTGTTCACCTTTGCCTTTCTCACGTATTTGCTTATTCTGTAACCCAATACCCAAATAAGTACAATTAATCTTTATGACGCTGTGCAATAGATTTCATTTAACATCAGTAACTCTGATTCCCATATGTTTGTATCCATACTTAGTTGAAACCATTCAGCTTAAGTTGTGGCCTCAAGCCAGAAATTTTTTGTTTGTGTTTTCCAAATCTGCTAGTATTTGTAAACAAAGTTTTATCGCTTTCGCATGTTAAATTAAACCTAGTGCTTCTTATACATGGTATAATGCACATTTTTGATGTCACGCCACAGGTATTTTGCATAATGCAATAAAAAAGAGATGACACTTTCACTGAAAGTTTACATAGCACAGTAATTAGTGTGCATGATACAATTTCACTTCAGTAGCCTTGTTTATATAAATTTTTGCAATTTCATGCACATTTTTGAAGACTTGTTTGTATTGTATATCTTTAATGTGAAAAGATTTAGTCATTTTTTTATACTAGTACAACAAATATTTTTAGAGATGTGCAAACCGTTCACCTCTAATCAAAGGTATGCATGCTCTGCCTCTGTTAATCATTTCTTGAAAACCCAAAAATCTTAAAATTAAGTCCTTCTCATCAGGACTTGAAACCATGTCCTAATACTCAGCAATAACACCTCCTTACACTACACAAAGAACTCATTGTAAATATATATAGGATTCTAACTTTTTTGCATAAATATTTTGAAATCTTGTATTGAATATTTTAGCTACTAAATGGGAGCAAATGAAAAAGTTTCAATTACTTGAAAATTCAAAAATTTGTATCTCAAAATATATGAATTTAAAACAAATATTTAAGACACTAAAACATTAGATAAAAAACTTATCAACAACAAACTTGTAGATAGGCCAAAACAACTTTTGTATTAACTATTGATATTTTAGGTCGTTTAGAAATTGTAAATTTCGAATCTTATAATTCATTAACTTCAAACACGTATTTCAGACTCTAAATGAAACTTTCCAACAACAAAGTTGTAGATTCTATAGAGCATATTTGAAATGTTATCTAAAAATTTTAAATTTTAAATTTCAAAATATGTAAACTTAAAATAATATTTTTGATCCAAAAAGTTTTAAGTCAAAAGCTTCTCATCTACAAAATTGTTGAACACATCAGGAGGTACAATTTTTAAATAAAGTTTATCTTCATCCGAATTCATATGAATAAATTATGTTTTTTTTCTGGATGAAACTATTTTTAGAGACAAGCAATTTTTTAGATGCTTAGAAAGGTCATGTTTGTTAATAACGGTTTTTAGAGATGGGCATCTTATAATACCTATTTTGAAAATTGATTTACAGAGATGAGCACCATGAAACTATCACTGGCCTTGTAAATGATTTTCAGGCACTCACTAAGCATAACAAGGCAGGATACTATCTTTACTTGTTTTACTAACTCAATTCAATAGGCAATGCAGAAGCGCACTCTCGCTTGGTAGAGGCTTGGGAATAACAACCCACGAGAAAGAAGAGCGGCTCAGAAGCAAGCTTCCACTCATTAGAGGTTCAGAAACAGCAATCCATGAGAAAGCAGAGGAACACAGATCAGGAACAATGAGCCGCGAGAAAGCAAGCTCCCAACACCAGACCTCAGGTACAATCATTAAACAACATGATGCATGTAAAAGGATAAATTCATATTTATGCTATTTGAATTCCTAAAAATTCTCCTAAAGATCATAAATTGACACTAATCAATTTGATAGACTATAATCGCCATTAATATCAAGAGTAGTATTTATTTATTTGTTCTAGTTTCATAAAGTATATCCGCACATCTACCATTAGTGAAATAGCTTAAAGTAACCTCTACATGTATATTTAAATTATCTACCTTTGCTATTATGAAAAATAATATAATGTAACCCCTTTAATCCTCATATAAAGTACCAACTTATGGCATTATGAATCATAAAATAAGCCTATAAATTTCTGTTTAATTATTTACCTCTGCCACTATTGAAAATTACATAAAAAACCTCTTTACATATAGGGTACCCACCTATAAGTTTGATTAACTTCTCTACAACTTTCAAGGTGGTGTTAAGTACAAAACTAAACCTATGCACTCTTCGACTCGTGGCCACACATGGTTTTATGCAACAAACTGCGTAGCAGATATATATGACCGTTGTTTTTAATTATTTAGTCGCTACTACATTTCCATCAATCTGATTTGCTTCTTGCCAGCAGCTCACGCAAAATATTACTTTAAAGTTCAGTAGTATGTTTCGTAATTGAAGGACTGAGCAAGGCTGTGAGTCTCACTGCGATGAGCTCTACTTCTTATACCTTCCCATCTAGGGCATGTATGAGTTTCAAGCCCTCTCGTGATTGTCAAGGTAGCTACGGCTTGTTTGCCTGCATTGTTTTCACTCTCTCAAAGGGTCTAGTCTTAAGTCTTAACATGGGACATGCCCTCGTGATACCTCTCAAGAGTGGACCATATATCTTATAAGCCGTCTTAAGATTCAAAATGTGATAAAACTCAGACAAAGAGAGACACAAGAAAAGAGCATTTCTGGCCCTAGTGTTGGCCTCATGTTGGTCAATTTGTTCCTGACTAATGTCCACCTAAGACCACATACTCTGAATCGAGGCAATGTCCCAAACACGAGAGTTGATGCTCTAGGATACGCGGACATACGTGTCTTTTCTAGTATGGGTAGACAGTCCCGTGGAAAAAGGAGCCTTCCTACTGCCGTGCTCCATGTCACCTTCGTGCATCAAGAATAAGGTTAAGGTGGACTGAGTAAGGTGGCCAGGGGTGTAAATCGGAGCATAATCCAATTTTCTTTAGATTTCGGCCGTTGCCCCTACACCGCCAAACCAAGCACTCAAAACACCCAAAACTCTTAGGACAGTGTACACACGCCAACTGGTGGTTAGATGCACTCAAGAGAGACCCGAGGAATGAAGTAAATGGAGATAAAAACAAGCAAACATTGAAACCAATAGCAAAACCAACCTGGGCCAATCTGCAAATTCGGCTTGACCTAGTTTTGTTCGCCCATGGAGGAGAAAAGGTTCAAAAGCGAATCAAACAATTTCAATGGGACTTGAAACTTGGTGGAGGAGCTTAGAACACCAAGGGGAAGATCTTCATAAAAAATGAGCTCAATCGCAGCCACATGAAAAACTTGGCTGCGACAGTTTCCCAACTGATCTTAGCCAGTTTACACACATTTTAGAAGAATTGTCCTAGAAAAACTCGAAATAAATTCAAACGAGCTCTGAAAAATCTAAAATTTTATAGATAGATTCCCTAGTGTGAAGAGAATGTATCCCCCAAAGATCATCACCTAGAAAACAATAATTCCACACAGACCAAGCAATCCATCAAGGAAAGAGAGCTTTATCCAGATTTTCTTCCAAAGGGCAGATCTGAGTGCCCAACTATTTGGTAGAGATGTTCCTTAGAGATGCTAGCACGTATCTATCGAAGCCAAACACCCGCAAACACAATGCATCCAGAAATCCAACAGAAGCTCAAATGGAGGGGATCCAAGTGAAGTAAAACCAAATTCAATCGGGACAAATGAATTGAGACAAAGGAGATTAGAGAACAACTTGCTTTGTTGTCACAAAACCAGATTGAACAAGGCCTTCTTTTGATGCACTCAATTTCTCATCTGTGAATCTCAACTTAGTGACGTATCTCTGGCTAGAACTACTAAGAAGCACCCTAGAGATATGAAACTAAACACTAGAAGAGATGCTTGGCTTGGGCAGCCTCCCCTCTCCATTATGTAACCATGTTACAAAGCCTATCATTGGATATTTTGCCTGAACCACTAAATCACAAGGGTATAATGCTCCTAGTTCACATCCGTGCATCCCATGGCCATGAGCCCTTCATGAGAATGCTTCACCTTGATGCAAGTTTTGCTATCGCACCATGTCCTGCTATGAACTCCATATTGGGTTTTGAAACCCAAAGCCAGCAAACTGTCCACCAGTGGTTTGAGACCCAACCTAACAAACATAGCTAGAGTCCTCTATATTTTATGCTTCCTCCGTGATCTTGATGTGTGTCACCACTTGACCTTGATCATCCAATCACCAAATCCTCTTGCCTTTGCTCATGTCAGTTGCCATGTTATTGACTTGATTAACACTACCTACACTGTCTCCTCAAGTACACTTGCTTGTTGATGCCGCCAATTGTTAGGCACCTAGGGTGCATCCTAGCACCTCGGTCTCTTGGTCCAAGCCTACATGTTCATTCTTCACTTCTCCGAGTACATCGGCATGAAACTGCTTAACCTTCTCCAATGTCGCTGACCATCTCAATGCTCAGCACATGAACCCATCATGAACCAAGAGATATGTTGCCATCACTACTCACACTATGGTTAGTCCCAATACTAAACCAAAACCCAATCATCTTTTAAGAATCACTCATCATCATAGCACTCATGGGCACATCTCAACCATGTGTCTGCAATCTCCCCATTGAAGAGTGCATTGTCAACACTGACATAAAGAGATGGATCACAAGCAAAAGAAAAAGGTAGAACTCATCCAAATGACCAAAAGACAATGAAAAGACAAAAATGGGTCATTTGAAATGAGCAAAGTTGGTCCCCAAAAGACACGATGTGGCTCAATGCAACCAACCAAAAATAGCTAGTCCTCGAGAAGTCGAAAAAAGGGCTCAACAACACTAGATAAACAATAGATAAAAACCCACTAAACTCAGTGCAACTCAAAGCTACCAAAGAACAGTGGTAGTCCCTCTAGAAGAGGCAAAGGCTCAACACAGCTAGCAAAAGTGGTATCAAAAGCCAAAATCAAACATGAATGCAACTCCCCCTAAACAAGTGCACTCTCCAAAATGAATGCATGCTCTCAACAACATATGCCAACACCTTGTGAGTAACCGTTCTTTGTTGGTAATCATTCTCCCCATTTTGCAGTTGAACATAGTGTTGTTTGCATGGTTATTGCACTTGTGCTATCACGAAGGAGTGGAACTCTCTTAGTGCTCAAACCAAAGTCTCCTAGAGTGGCTATCATCCAAAGGACCTAGTCACAACATATTTAGCTTGAGTAATGGATTGGGCTATGCTACTATTTGCGAGGGGACCAGGACACCAAAAGTTCATAGGCACGAGAAGTTGACTTATGACATAACCATCACCTAGCAAAATCAATATTGAAATAACCACACAAAGATAGAGCCAAAGAAAAAGAGTACTAAAGATCTAACCCAAGAGTGAAACAAAGGTACCTCATAACTCTCTTCATAGCCTGACAATGTGAAATGCACGGTGAAGCATGAAAGTGAGTATACACACAATGAAGTGTATGTCTAGCCTCATCACCGTCAATTATAGCAAAGACCTTGTCTGGCTTCTATACTCCTTATCGTCCATGACTTATCCTTTCTCATCCATATCTAGAGCTATCGTTGTCAACATGAGCATTGAAAAAGGCTTGGCCTCGCCCATATGGAACTTCTTAAACAAATCCTAGGTGCACTTGCCTTGATGCACAAATGTCACATTCCGAGTTTGCTTAATTTGAAGTCCAAGGAAGAACATTAGCTCGTGCATCGTGCTCATCTTGAATTCCCTACTCATGCTTTCTGTAATCTTGGCAACAAGTGCAAGAGAAGAACCACAAAACATGATATTATCCATGTAAATTTGGACCAAAAGTGTATCATTTTCATGCTCGAGGAGAAACAAAGTTTTGTCAACTTGTCCCACTATAAAGCCCTTTGGAAGCAAAAATGTTTTCAAACGACTACCAACTTTGAAGGGCTTGTTTCAGACCTTATACATTATGAACATGGTTTGGAAAGTTTAGAATATCAAAACAGGGGCTTGCCTCACATATAGGTCCTCTTCTATGTACCAGCTCAAGAAAACACTATTAATGTCCATTTGAAAAGTTTGAAACCCTTAGAGGTAGCAAACACTATGAGGTTTCTAATGGATTCTTTATGAGCTACATGTGCAAAGGTTTCCTCGTAATTTGTACCCTCTATTTCAAAAAACCCTTGGGCTACCAACCTAGCTTTGTTGCACACTACCATCCCATCTTTCCCTTGTTTGTTTTTGAAAACCCATTTTGTCCTCATGGGGTGGCAATCTCGTGCAGATGGTACCAAAACACAAACCTGGTTTCTTTCAAACTTTCCAAGTTCCTCTTGCATATCATTCATCCAATTCATATCCAAAGGTGTGTGTCCAACATCCCAAGACTCAAAACAAGCAACAAATGCAAAAAGAGCAAAATAGGAGATTTGATGTGACATCAATCATGTGGTTCGCTCATGATACTCACCAATCATCTATTAATGTGAATGGCGTCACTGAGTATGCTAAGGCTCATGTCTTTCCTAAGTGGCCTCTAACTCAACATGATCTTGCTGTTCTCTACATCATGCCACTGACTCGAATATCACGCATATATTGGAGGTAGTGGCAGATGGTCTGTTAGTCAAAGTAGTGTGGGTAGGTTCAACTAAGGTAGCCAATGGAGTGGTCTCCTGATCACCACAATTGGCATCGTTTTGCTCCTCTTCCACAAAACTGCTCTCACTCATCTCCTTTTCACCTGCACCCTCAAACACGGGGGCTATACAAGGCATAGTTTCATTGAATGTAACTTCATAGGTCTCCACGATGCGGTTAGTTTCAAAGTTAAGTACATGATAAGGTCTAGAATGCAAAGCATAACCCAGAAAGACAACATCTAATGGTTGTGACTCAAAATTGTCCAACTTACATTCTTTGAGCACAAAGCAATTGCAGTAAAAAACCTAGACAAAAATGGCTTTACCTTGGGTGAGCATCCAAACCATAACAAATAAAATTGTTTAAGAAAGATGAAAGAAAAATGCAGTTTGAGACATAGTAAGATGTGTTGATCGCTTTGGCCCAATACTTTCCTATGAGTCTCGTGGTCATTGAGCATTGTACTAGCGATCGGAACAAGGGTTTGATTCTTGCATTCCACAAATCCATTCTGCTGAGGCACACAAGAAGAAGAAACTTGAAGCTCAAAGCCAAGAGAAGCACAAAAGGTGTCAAAAATGAGGGTTCCTGAATTATGTGCCATTGTCACTATGAATTGCTCACATAACATGATTTGCAAACTCATTTTTCAACATAAGAATAAAAAATCGAGCATTAGAAAAGGCCTCATCCTTACTGTCCATGAAAACACCCATGTAGCAAGAAAAGTCATCAACAACCACAAAAACATAGCAATTCCTAACTAGTAAGTGCATCTGAGTTAGACCAACTGTTTAGCCATCACTTTGTTAAAAGTTGGGTATGGAGCAGCTACCATATGTATTTCCATGATGACACAGGTGGCACACAATTTCTTTCGCATATTTTAAATTGGGCAATCCTTGGATTAAACCAAGTGAGCTGAGTCTAGACAGTAGATCAAAGCTCAAATGGCCTAGCCTTCTATGCCACTTCCAAAGCTCAGATTAAGATCTAGCCACAAGACACCGAGAGCGGTCAAAAGACTAAGAGAAATCAACACAAAACAATCAGCCAAAAGGGGACATATGGCAAACTAAGTTTCCGTGAGAGTACACATGGGACAATACCTTCTTAAAGCGCACCTCATATCTATCCTCAAGGAGTTATCAAACTGACAAAATGTTGAAATTCAAATTTGAAACCAATGCAATATGTTTATGGGAAAACTAGATTTTTCCTTGATGACTCCATGAGAGACAACCTTACAATTATTGTTATCCCTAAATATGATGTATTCCTTACCATGCATGAAGTTAATGCTAGGGAACAATTTTGAACATCCACTCAAGCAGCACGAATATCCAGCGTGAATGATACATATGTTCTCTAGGCCTTTGACCTACTCAATAAGAGGACATAAGATGAGCAAACATTACAACGATTGAAGTTAGTAAATTGAGAAGAATATTAGTGTTGAGCTATTTGTTTATGGTAAGTGTTACGAAAAACACCAAACTCCCAATTCTCATTGGTGGAAAAGATAACAACGATACAAAAAAATGGTCTGCTAGAGTTGTGAAACATAAAGCCATCGCCACAAGGTCCATAGTCCTACTGAGCCTAACTTGTAGCTCGCTGAGCATGACCACCATGAGGCCTAGCGCCTTGAGGTATTGGACCTCTAGGTCTAATTGTAGCCCTCTAATAAACTAGTGGAACATGCACACCATGGAAAGGATAGTACATGTCCTAGTTGTTCATCGCAACATCATGCCTCTCATCCCTCTTCCTCCAAAAGCATAACTCAGCATGGTGGCCTCCCAATCACAAATATCATAGTGGACCCTCAGAGCTCCCTTTGGTTGTTTGTTCACTCTCTTGTGGTTATGGTTCACTCCTGGTGGAGATTGTTGAGTTCCCAAAGGGGTTTTCTCAAGGATGGTAGTGAGTGTCACCAATAGGTTTTTAGGTGATTAGGCTTTGGGATCCATACTTGTTTTTGATGTAGGGCTTTGGTGGGTTCAACAAAAACTCTATCTTTGGTGTTAAGAACAAGAAGTTTGTGTGGAGTAATTTGGTATGCTTGGGAGTAGTGGTTTCTCTCTTGGTTTAAGTCCACTATACTCACCAATCTTGCCATGGAGTTTGTCACCCCCGACACCCTCAATAGCGAAGCCTACACTAGGTCCACCACCTCACTTAAATTGATCGATCATCATGCCGACCTAGGGTTCCCCACAAGACACCCAAATCAAGATAGTTTGAAGGCATGTGTTTTCCTCCTCGAATCTAGTCTTTGTTGCATGACAAGCCTCAAGATCTAGAACCAAACCCTATGACAATGCACATATAGTAGGAATACTACCATAGTTAAGCATAGACATCCTAGTTCTCTTCTTAGTTAGCTCAGACTTCATAGCATGGTATGACTTGCACACACCCAGATGACTCATACTAGACTTCACTTCTTCTATCTCATCTATTAGACATGCAAAATTGGTTTGCATGGTAGTAAGATTTGACATATGCACTGCATTGCTATCATGCTCCATCTCATCTAACACAATAGGCTCCCTAGAAAACTAAAATCCTTAAGTGTTGAATGACATATTGCAGAATACCACACTCACTCCATAGTCTCAACACCAAACCAAAGCCTGATCATCTTTTGGCAATCTTCACAACGCACATGGGCACATCTCAACCATGTGTTCGCAGGGATCAATCATGTTTACATTGTTTTTCTCTTGAATAATATCGATCATCTCTTACCAAACAAATTTGTAGTCTATCTGTAGACCGTTTGGGTTGTTTCTCGGAAAATGTTATTGTACTCGTAATGTCTGTAGTCTGACTAGTTTTTATCTTTGTTTAACTGGAAGATAAAGGTAAAGAAATACAAGAAGAAAAACAGCAGCGACAAGAAAAACATCACGAAGGTAATATTTTTGCAACCATCAGATATCGCAATATATAATTTGGCAAGGAAAAACAGATATATTAGCTGTAAAATTCGGAAATGTATGTTCGAAATGTGTACTTCCTTTTTTTTGTAATTTGTAATTTCTTACATGATTATTGTTTCCCATTGAAGAGGGGAAGAGCTTGAGGCCAATGGGTGGTCTCCATCACCTTGCACGGAGAATACAAGGGACCATATATGCATTAACCCAAAAAATGATGCTGCACAAAGGTCACGTTAATCATAATTACGAATACATCAGGGGCAAGTTGAGGATGATGGCTTCTTACCTTGGAGATGGACTTTCGCTAAATAGTGAATTGGCGTCACTAGAGAAATGGGTCCTACAACTGCAGGACCTTGTCTATGATGTTGAGGACTTCGTAGATATCTACAACTATATGTGTGTCAGATCCCATATCCGTGCTCTGGCACATCTAAGTCACAATGAGTATTTGAAGTTTAGGATTGACAGCCTACACCGACAGCGGTTGGAATACATTGAGAGTACTAAATCATGCAGAAGTGAAGACAGCGCCCCTCTGTCCAGGGCATTAACTGAACCTTACATGCTTATCGGCATGGACGTGCCAATACGTGAACTTCTAGAGTTGGTGCACCAGAAAAAACTGGAAGTAAATGACATAGTGATCTCCATCGTGGGATGTCCTGGTGTGGGGAAGACCACCCTGGCAAAAGCATTATATGATCAGGTATTGGAACGGGAAATGTTCACCCTTATTTGCGTTTCGGCATCAGAATGCAGCAGCGCTGAGGACCTTGTGAAAAAGGTTATCCAACAAGCTTCTAATGTTCATCCAGCAAAAATGAGAGAGGCTACCTCTACCACAAATGATATGGATCTGATGAAAAATATTCTAGCACAGAAAAGGTACTCCCTCCATCCACCCTGTGTTAAGTTCTCTCTGTAGTCACACAAAAGTTGTTTGTGAACACAATCCACCAGCCTATATCTGAAAACAATTTGCTGAAATCGAGTGCAATAATAAAAACTGATCAATTTATGACTCATTATTAGTTGACATAAAAGGAGAAAACATCACTCATTTTGCTATGTCTATGCTTAATGGAAGAATAAATAGAGCACAATTACTGCTTTATAAAAAATGTTTTAAAATATATATGCATTAAGGTTGTCACAAGTTACCTTCTCTGTTGAATTTTAATATTTAGAAATGGCACAAGTATAACTGTTTTCAAATGTAATTTAATAAAACTATAAGAGTAAATAACGTGAGTGGAGTCTAAAGTTGTCACGGGATGTCATTTAATAGTTCCCTCAAATCATAAATGCATTTTCATGCACCAAAAATTGTTCTGGGTGTCATCTAGGTCCTAAAATATTCAAAATAACTTTTAATATCAATATACTTGTCTGAAATGTCTTGTAGGCTTCAAACATGACGTAAGATGTCATTTGAGTCAAAACTGGTCTGAACCCACTTCGGTGCCACACATCGCACATATTATTGCAGGTCCCCATAGCTCTTCTTTGACCAAGGGTTCCCACGCGAGGGTATGGCCATATGTCAACCTCTGCTACATTAGTCTAGTCTCAATGCAAGTTTCATGAGAGTGTCATGCACATTAAACAGGGTGCCACATAAGCAAAATTACTAATTTGGCAGAGTTATTAAATGAAGGAGTTTCATCAGATGAGAGAGGAGTTTCATCCCCATGAAACTCATATGGCTCGATTACCTAGTTTATAGTCTTGGTAACTGTGCCATGAAACTATGCATTGAGACTGGCCTTAGGTGTTAGCATCTCCCTCGCCTGCAACGAGGAGCCATAAGCTAAAGGGGATCAGAGAAGAGGCGCCTGGTTTGGGGAAGAAGAAAGGGGAAGACGAGGATAGCCGACAGAGTGCTTGGTGTCTCATTCAGCTTGATTCAATTCAAAGTTGAGTTTGCTAGTACAACTTCCATCCTTACATATCCCTCACTCAGGCTTCCACACACATAGGGAGCAATGCCACTCTAGGCTAGATAGCTTGGAACTTTTGGATCTCTTCCTTGAGCTGTGCCTGGCCTTGCGCCTTCGTTGGGATCACCAAGGTGAGGGGTAATAACATGCTCCCCACCCCCTTGAGATGAGGCATGTCCCCATGCCAAAGCCCCCATAATTGCTACATGTTGTAGTCAGAGTCTTCCTAGGTAGCAAGATCATTATCGACGCTAGACCACTTGATGAGTAGCTGAGGTACCGTGCTAGAGCCACAATTGTATAGTCAACATTGGAGTATCTTCTCAGGGACTTGAAGGCCATCTGACAGGTCCAGTGGTAGAGCTAGGAAACTTGATGACGAAGTAGGAGTAGGTGGAGTAGGCTTCAGTAGGGAAACATGGAAGACTAGGTGGATGGAGGAGCCTGGTGGCAGCAACAACTTGTAGGCAAAGAAGCCTATCTTGTCGACGATCTTGTATGGTCCTAAGAACTTGAAGCAAAGCTTTTGATGTGCACGTGGCACAAATGAGGACTGCACATAAGGCTGGAAGTAGAGGAAGACGAAGTCGTTGATGTTGAGCTGCCACTCGAACCACCTTTTGTCAGCTTGGGACTTCATATGTTGTTGAGAACATAGCAAGTGTTGATGGATAGACGCCCACATTGTAGCTTGATCCCCCATCAGAGCATCAATGTCGAGCATAGGTGAGACAGAGAAATCAATAAGCCCAAAATTTTGAGGGGAGTGCCCATATGTCATACAAGAAATGAGGGCCCTAGGTCCATAGGCCCAGGCGCCATCACCTAAGTTGCGCTAGGAGGGCAGTCACTCATGGGAGCAGTAGCAGCACCACCTAGCGAGGCATGCACAAGAAAGGTTATGTCCCCGCCGTTCCACTATCCATATCGAGGCAATCTCCAATAGGAATAGGAATAGCTAAGATAGGAAGGAGTCCATATCTATAAGGACTTCCCTCATTGGATTACTTAGGATGCAAGTCTACCTAGGACTATAAGTAGAGGGGCTGTGTAATCATTGGGATCAAGAAAGAACATCATCAAGGCTTATCTCCCTTCCTTCTCTCCCTCTTCCGCATTGACCCCCCTCCTCTCCCCTTGCCCTAGCACCGCAGCCCTCTCCCTAGTTGCTCCTCACTATTTTCTCCCCAGCCCTAGCTGCCACATAGAATCCCTTTCCCTATTGGGCTCTTACACTAGTATCTAAAGACCAAGCAATCCATGGACTCCATCAACATCACCATGCAATACCTAATCAATAACCTCATTGCCAATCTCTAGAAGAACTTTAGGGACATACACTGTCAACTCACCAACCTCAACAAATGCCTACACGATATCAAGCATGCATGCATCCATGGTGATGCCACCATGATCGGTGTCCAGGCCAGATTGGACCGAGAAGCCACCATCAATGAACTCACCATGGAAACCAAGTGAGTCATGATCACCACCAGCAAATCACACCTCAAGCGCAAGATGGATGATCTTCAGTCCTCTAGCATATTGGAGATTATCCTGATAGTCTACAATAGCTTGCTGTTGGACGCACCTCCATCATCGCAACCACCAGTGCCACCACGTACTGTTCCCACAACTGAAGGGACCACAGGTCATCCACATGGATATCCCCCATTCCTAGGATGCTCACCATCAAGAGACTGCACCAAAGACTCCTCTACCCATGATGTCTCCAGCAACCCTATACCAACTCATGGACATCCAACAAGCAGCATTGACATCACGAAGCAGGTGCCAACACCAACAACACCAACCCCAAGTAGCAGCCGACCACCTGTCCATCAGTACAGAGGGTTGATGCACCACTGCTTCCGACTACACAAACAACACCAACACCACCATGTCATCACAACTATACAACACTCCACTCACAACCTGAACATACAATGGCTCAATGGATCCGAGGCCATATCTCTCACGCATGCAACAACTCTCTAGGTTGTACCATTTACCTGAGACACAACAAACATGGTATACGGCCTTTCATTTAATAGGGGAAGCACATCAGTGGTACATGCATGCAACAAAAGATACACCCATGACCGACTAGGTGTATTTCACCGAGAGAATCATCCAAAACTTTGGCCCTGACTAGAACACCACTAGCAACATGGCGCCACCTCGACATCTCGTGTCTATGAATGAGTACATCAACAACTTCACCACATATGCTCTATGCATGGTCATCACTAGTGAACAACACCAAGTCAGCCTCTTTGTCAGTGGTCTTTAGCTCACACTTTGAGAGGCAGTGGTATGTCACTACCCCTGCTTGATGGAGATGACCATCAACCTCTCCTACACCTAGGAGATGTTAGTATTAGTGCCTTCCAAGACAGAACGATCCACCTACAAGGACAAAATCACCCTAACATCATGCCACATGGCAACATTGGCAACCCCAATGCCACATCAGTGAAAGAACAACTACATATATCCTTCACTTCATCTGTGACATCGATAGACACCCGAACACACCCTCCATCAACTATTGCTAGCACTAGAGCGATTGCCCGCATCAAGCCAGATCTATAGAGATTCTCGCTCAACTTTGCCTCTCTACTTTAGATGAGTGCCAAGTCTAGATCATCTCTATGTAGTAGCACCGTCCTGGTCTGTCCAACACAACATCATCCGCTACCACAAATGATACTATGTTTCAGTAACTTCACCATTGTTATTGGACTTGCTCAGGTCACCCAAAACTATAGCTCTGCATCTCCTAGCCATCGGCTTCCACATGGCAACATCTTCACCAACAACACAAGCTTCCTCTCAAGTGTTCTACTCCTCAATGCTTGGCCACAATGCATACTCCCATCAACCATTATTGTCTTCTTTGACAACAATGGCCACCAGTTCCTCTCCATCAAGGATGTCCAAATTGGCAAGGAGCACACCAATGGCGCCCCATCAATCTCGCTGACAGACATGGACATTGGTGCCCTCCTCTTCAGCACACTAATACTTCACAAGACACCATTGACCATCATCGTTGTTGTGTTATGCTGTCGCATGTAAGGACAAGTTGTTCCCAACTAGGTGCAAGCCTCCTACGACCTCCACAAGAGATCTAGACTCTACACTTCTAAAATGCTTCCTAGTGCCATGATCTACATAGCCTGCTCCATGCACAAACCACTTGATGGTGCAAGAACCAACAACTACTACATCTTCTACAATGTCACCACCAATCACTTCAATGACACCTTGGGCCACCTAACAATCCAACTTGCACAAATACCTAGGAACACCACATCACCACTAGTGGCAGTCAATGATTGGATGATGATTCAGCATGAGGACGCACTAATCAAAGAAAATGGTGTGATGGCATATATTGTATGAGGGCCCAAGGCCCACATGGTCCAGACATCATCACTAATAGTTGCACTAGGAGCACAATTGCCGATGGTAGCAGCAGCAGTGTTACCTAGGGAGGCGCACGAAAGCAAGGGCGAGCCCCTGTTGTTCCAATATCCATATCCATATAGGATCTCCAATAGGATTGGGATTAGCTAAGATAGAAATAAGTCTATATCTATATTGGATTACTTAGGATGCAAGTCTACCTAGGACTATGAGTCACTACTATAGTATTTTTTAATGTAGGCGGGAAAATGGCTTTTCCAAGGTAGTTTTTGCAACCACTCGGATGGAAGGTCATCGCTAATGTGACGTTTTCTAAGGCAGTTTGCTGCCTTCCTTTGTTAACAAAAAATAGAAAAAATTTGTAGGCCTACCGGTCAACCCATTCTCGAGCCCACCGATGAGCCCGTTGCCAACCCATGGGGCAAAAAGCTAGATCTGCTACCGGCGGTCACCTCCTCACTAAAGCCACACCACCGTGGAGACATCGAGGGAGGGGAGGTGTCTAGGGTGTGGGCTAGATCCGCTACAAGTGGGCTCCATCCACCCAGATCCATCGGTGACAACCTCCACCTCGTCAAATCCACAGGCCTTGGAGCCATGGAGGGATAGAGGGAAGAAGCCTGGGAGGTGGGCCAGATGTGCCACTAGTAGTCACCATCCCACTGGATCCTCCACCTAGGGCTTTGTCCCCACAAGATCCCCACCACCTTAGAGCCATGGAAGGAGGGAGGAAAGGAGCCTCAGAGCTAGGCTGGATCCGCATCATCGGGAACCATTCCACTGGATACACCGATTAGGACTTCCTCTCCATGAGCTGTGCCACCTAGAGCCATGGAGGGATGGAGGGGAGGAGCATAGTTGGTGGGCCAGATCTGTGCGACCAGGCACCATGCTGTCGGACCACCACCTAGGGCTTCCTCCCCATGGGATCCATGGCACCTAGATCCATGGAGAAAGGAAGGGGAGCTGGCCGGTGCCACTAGAGAGGGAGGAAAGAGGGAGTGGCGGGCAAGCACGAGGGAAGGGAGAGTGGCTCAGTGTTTGGCATGAGGAAAGGGAGAGGGGCACGATGGAGACTGAGAGAGAAGGCCAATGTGGATAGAGAGGAGTGGATGGGTGGGAATGAAACCCTAAGGATAAGTGTTGTGTATATACATGTTGAGCGCATTATTGGGCCAGGATAGGTTGCTTGGGCTATGAGATGTGCTAGTATTAACCAAGGTGTTTGTCTTAAGGAGACATCCTTGGTTAATAACGATTAACCAAGGTGGGTATTTTAATTTGCTCTTCTGAGATAATTGTTTTTGCAAGGAGGTTTTTGGCAACCACCTTAATGAATAAATATTGATCGGCTCGGTTAAAACTTACCATTAACTAAAGTAATTGAAAATACTCCCCGCCTATGAGGGCTATTTTGAAAGGTCATGGTTAATAAATTTTGTAGTAGTGAGTAGAGGGGCTATGTAATCATTGGAATCAAGAAAGAACAGCCTCAAGGCTTATCTCCCTTCCTTCTGTTCCTCTCCCAGCTGCCCCTATCCTCTCCTCCTGCCCTAGTACGCCACCCATCTCCCAAGCCTTTGCCCATATAGTTTCCTCCCTAACCATAGCCACCACCTAGAGTCTCTACCCCTACTGAGTTCTTATACCATACAATACCTTAAAGGGAGACCTACCAAGAGCAGAATGGTAGCTAGAGTTGTACTAGAATTCAGCCATAGAGATCCATCTAAGCCACCAACGGAAACAAGAATGGATGAAACAACACAAATAGGTCTCTAAACATTGCTTCATGCGCTCCATCTGACCATCAGACTATGGGGGATGAGCTGAGCTCATTTTAGAGAGAAGTATTGGTCAACTTGAATAGCACCTTCCAAAATGTACTAGTGAAAACTAGATTTTGATCTGAAATAATATGTGTGGGCATCCCATGAAGTCTGAATACATTATCTAGGAAGACTAGAGCCACCTTCTCAGCTGAGTATGGATGCAGTAATGGGATAAAATGAGCAAACTTACTAAACTTATCAACCACGACCATGATATAGTCAGCATGTTCAGACCATGGAAGACCATCAATAAAATCCATCAAAATAACTTGCCATGCCTTAGTCAGAACCAAAAAAGGAGACAGAAGCCTACGGAATCATAAGCGATCAAGCTTGGCTGGGAGCCAAGTGGTACAAGAAGCCACATACAATTTAACGTCATTCTTCATACCATGCTAAGAGAAAGAGTTTCTTGATCTAGATCTAGGTGATAGGAAAGCCAAAATAGCCCCCAACTACCCTATCGTGCAAAGCAGAGATAATCTTAGATTGTAGCAACTTGTTGTTAACCCAAATTTGCCCTTTGTAAAAAAGTACACAATTACAAGGGAATATGGTGGCCTAGACAGTGGTGCAACAACAAGTTCCTGCAACAAACTAGAGGAGAAAGGACCTTGAGCGTAACCTACATGAACTTTTGCTAGCCAAGATGGAGTAGAATAAGATATTGTTGCTAACTAAGCCAGAGGTGCTGGGTGCCAAGATAGAACATTAGCAACAAGGTTTGGTACTCCTAGATTGTATACAATACGGTACTGGAGTCCATCCAATTTGGTATACATCTTCAACTGCCAATGCAAACGCTGATTAGTGATGTGCATCAAACATTTTTGATCAGTGAAGATGGTGAACTTGACATCTAGTAGGTAGGTCCTCTATTGTTCCACATCTCACACAGTTGAGAAAAAACTCTTTTTCATAAATTGAGAGCCCTTGTGTGTGAGTGAGTGGGTGGCCACCTTGGAGAAGAATAGTGCTAACTCCCGTGTCACTAACATCCATTTATAGATGGAACTAATTGGTGAAGTCCAGAAGGTGCTAGCTAAGTTGTTGCATCATCCGGTTAGGACCTTGTTTATTGTCATATGCATTAGTCAGGTAGTGGGTTGGGCATGGACAGACATGTGCTTGCCCATGACACAGCCTAGGTCGGTCTATTGAGTTCACCCCATGTGTGTTGCGGCATGTGGCGCGCGCCGTGATGAAATGGCATCACGCACGGTGCACAGCGTGGCGTGGGATATGCGAAGTATGTTTCATGATGCCATTGTATCTTGTATAAATAAGAATCAAAGAAGACTAGGAAGAGTTGTGATATCTGGCAGCGTATCATTCTCTTGTTCATTTGTTCTCACGTTTTCATCTACTCACCACTCGTCGTAGTGATCACGGTCACCGCCGCTCCACCACTGACACAGACCAAGCTCTAGAGCTAAAGCTCGGTTCCATCACTTGGTATCAGAGTCGTTGGTTGTCGAGGAGGAGACGTATGGTGGTGGTGTGTAACTGCTGAAGACGTAGAGTGGAGAGATCCACCAGAATGAAGGAGGTGGCATGAACCGATATCGTCGACATGAGCACGTCAGGCGAGAAGGAATACATGGATTTGGCATTCAATCTGGCCGTTGGAAACTTGGTGTAGAGATTGCTAACCTGAACCAATTACCAGGAGTGGTCTTTCCACATCCAATGCAACTTGGAGGGCATGTTCCTATGGGATGCAGTTGAATCTAAGAAGGCAGAAAGGTGTTGGGATCGGCTGGCTCTCAGAGCCATGCTCCACAACATACCACACAAGATGCACTCAATGCTCGTGAACAAGAAAACTATGAAGGAGGCATGGGAGGCAATCAAGACGATGTGTCTTGGTGCAGATCGCGTCAAGGAGGTGAATGCATAGAAGTTGTTGGCATAATTTGAGTCAACCTTGTTCAAGCCAGGGGAGACTATAGATGATTTTGCCATTCACAAAGCTTGCAACAGATCTTCAAGGTCTTGGCAAGAAGAGTGTTGATGATTCTTAGGTTGAGAGGAAGTTTCTTCATGTCGTGTCGTCGTGCTACAATCAAGTAGCAGTAGAAATTGAGATATCCTGTGACATGAAAACCCTCTCAATCGAGGAACTAGTTGGTCTTTGAAGGCGGCGAAGGACAGATTTGATCCTTCGATGGAGCAGGTCATAGAGAAAATAGCCAAGCTTCTATTGATTGAGGAAGACTAGGTAGTGAAACATAGGAGCCATGCTAAGCCAGACTCATCATCACTGTATGGAAGCAAGGGTCATGGTCGCTATGTCAAGGACAGGCCTGGAGCATGCACCGGCGGTAATGGGTGTGACTCTAGTGCAAAGCTCATGTCGATGGGTACACCACATAGGTGGCGCAAGTGCAACATCTATGGGCACTTTATGAAGGAGTGCAAGACAAAGCCACAGGGAGAAGAGTGGCAGGAACCGTGCACCATGCCACCGCTGAACTAGAAGGTGATCTCCT
>Ga0182004_10000812_pt1 | contig 20908 bp, 25 predicted proteins | sample Sormic07211540_1_FD_120479 | JGI IMG/M metagenome (GOLD analysis project Ga0182004, IMG submission 120479) | Endophyte microbial communities from Sorghum bicolor roots, Mead, Nebraska, USA - 072115-40_1 MetaG | ecosystem: Host-associated > Plants > Roots > Unclassified | place: USA: Nebraska...
TAGTTTTTCCAATATAATTATGTAATTGGGAGGCATAAATACTAAATTATAAAAATAAATAATAAATAACAAAAACGGCATTTGGTCTAGTTGTAGGTTCCTTGATTTGGGATCAAGAGGCCCAGAGTTCAATTCTCGGAATGCCCCTTTTTGTAAATAGAAATGGCACCTTTTCAAATAAATATGTAATTGGGAGTTATAACTATATTAAATTATAAAAATGACAAAGAATAAAAAAAATAAAAAAGTATATCTAGTGATACGATTCTTGATTTGGGATCAAGAGGTCCCCAGTTCGATTCTCGGAATGCCCCAAAAGGCCAAAATTGTTAATATCTTTTCTTTTTTTCATAACAATAGCAGTTTTTCCAATGTAACTATGTGATTGGGAGAAATAAATAATAATAGCAAAATGTTAAAGAATAAACGAAGAAAAAGGGCATTTGGTCTAGACGTCGTGGTATGATTCCGCTTCGGTTGTGAGAGGTCCGAGTTCAATTCTCGGAATGCCCCCTCTTTTCAATTTATATATATATATAATTAAAATTTTGGAACGATAATCAAATGATTTTTGATTTGTGAGGCAGATATTATCTCCGTTAAATAGTCTTTAAAAGGACATCATTCACAACAGGGCATTTGGTCTAGTGGTATGATTCTCGCTTTGGGTGCGAGAGGTCCCGAGTTCGATTCTCGGAATGCCCCACTTTTTGTATTAACATATTTAAAATTAACTAAAACTTGTCAACAATTCAACAAATTTCCATTTTTTTATTTAAGCAAACAGGGCATTTGGTCTAGTGGTATGATTCTCGCTTTGGGTGCGAGAGGTCCCGAGTTCGATTCTCGGAATGCCCCACTGTTTTTATATTAACATTTTTCTAATTAACCAAAACTTGTGAACAATTCCACGAAATTCCATTTTTGCGTTGAAAAGAGACACTTCTTTACCCCCACTCTACATATCCAATTCTACGAATTTTTCATTATACATCAGCTAATCGCAAATTCAGTTTCACGAAGAACAGAATGGCAGAACATGGTCAGACGCACAAACCAAAAATCGACCGGAGAAGAAGAAGAGGGATGGCAATCTCACACACAAGCCGGCCGGCAGATCCGTCGGAGGTCAGGTCAGGTCAGCTTTCACGCGATGACGAACACCCTGAGCTCGCCCCTGTCCCCGCGGGTGATGCGCGTGTCGTCGTCGAGGTACGTCACCTCGAACTCGCCCTCGCCGCTCCCGGCGTTGGACGACGACGACGGCGGCCGGAGGTTGTCCGGGACGCGTGGCACCTCCAGCGGCGGCAGCTGCGCCAGGCTGCCCTTGGTCTTGACCGTCGTCTTCTCGAACGTGATCTTCACGCCCGACGTCCCGACGACCTCGAACTTGTGCGCGAGCGTCGCCGTGGCCTCGAGCGGCGGCAGCGGCCACGGCGCGCCGAGCTCCAGCTCCACGATGTTGTCCAAGTCGCGGCTGACCACGTCGATCCGCTGGAACACCTGGCCCAGCGTGACGGGGAGGAGCCGCCCCGTGGGCGGGCCGGGCCGGCTGCCGCCCAGCGTCCGCGACGAGAACGCGCTGCTGTAGAGGAGACGCCACCGGCCCTGCAGCTTGTCGAGGTCCCCGCCGTTGAGGTCGACGGGCCCGCCCGCCGCCGTGCCCGCCGCCTCCAGCTCCCGCGCCGCCGCGTCCGCGCGGTCCAGGTCCTCCTGGCTCGCCGCCAGGCCGCGGTTCAGCCCGGACACCGCGCTCTGCGCCGCAAAATCATTACCCAAGCAGAGCACGAGCAATCCATTAGAAAAGAGACGCTAGGATGAGAAATGATAGGTAGCTGGCTAATCACCGACCAGGAGCTTGATCTTGAGCGAGGCCACGTAGTCAGCGCCGGCGCCGGTGGCGGCGTCCGCCGCGTAGTCAACGGGCGGCGGCGGCGGCGCGGCGGCCGTGGCGCGGACGGACAGCTCTCTCTGCCGCCGCTGAAGCTGCCTGCGCCTGAAGATGCTCCGGGTGGCACCGGGTACCCAAGGCGCGCTGCACTGGACGCGCGCGGGGCGAAGCGGAGCGCTGGTGGACGCGGTCGCGGCGCAGCAAGACGAGGGCGCGGCGGCCATGGCCACGGGGAACGGACGGACGGGAACGTCTCTGCTTCGGAGAGGACGTGCGGTGCGGCGTGCAGAGCAAAGGCAGGAGAAGGGAACGGCTATTCAGAGCGTGGTTGGGAGGAGCTCGCACTCGCAGCAGGAATCACAGCGAGCGAGCGCGAGAGGTTTCCATGGCGTTCTTGAAGCGGCCGAGGAGAAAAAGCCGAGATTTTTCTTCTTCGTCCAGGAGGTGAGTGAGGGGTCGTGGGGGTAGTAGAATATTTTTTTTGTGGTGGGAGGGAGAGACAGCGAGTCGCCCGGGTCAGCACGCAGCAGGCAGCGCCCAGCAGGTGAGTGGAGTGGCGCAGCTGGGGACGCGTAGCGGCGTACGGGGTGGATGAGCTCGTGGGCACATTCCTTGACCTTCTGGAATGTTCCGTCCACACGGCAAATTTCCTATCCTACGTGGTGGATACTAGAAACGAGAAGGAATTTCATGTGCAAAAAAGTACGACCACAAAAGCGATTTGGAAACTGAAAATCCCAAGCAGAGGCCTTGTTTAATTCACCCAAAAACCAAAAACTTTTCAAGATTTTCCGTCACATCGAATCTTACAGCACATGTATTGAGCATTAAATATAGATGAAAACAAAAATTAACTATATATAATTTGTCTGTAAATCGCAAGACAAATCTTTTAAACCTAGTTACTCCATAATTGAATAATGTTTGTCAAATAAAAATAAAAGTGAGCAACCTTGCACAGCGTAGTATGAAAATTGAAACTAGGTGCCTAGCCTGTAATGCAGTAGGTGAAGATGGTGGACATCTTTTTCTCAAGTGTGACTTGGCTAAAGAGGTCTGGAGGCGCCTCAATTTGGACAGTATGCGAATGGCTTTGGAATCAATTGCAATGGTCAGAGATGCAGTGGATATGATACTGAAACAAAAGGACGACCAAAAGTTGATGACATTACAATGTGGTTCCTTTGGAGCGAAAGAAATCTAAATTAGAGAAAAAGGGCGAAGGCGGGGTGCTGAACTTCTTGCTCGCTGCATCAGGTCATATGCTGATGAGAACATTGCAGTGCTGTGCGACAACACCACGATGAGAAACAGTAGCCTGCATGCGGCCGAAGGAGCAGTGGACAAAACCTCCCCGAGGCTTCTTAAAACTGAATTGTGATGCATCTTTCTTGCCAGGGTCACTGTCAGGCAGTTGGGGTTTTTTGATCCGAGACAGTGAAGGAGATGTAGTGGTCTCAGGTAGACGGAAGATAGATCACCTCCTAAACACCTTTCAGGATGAACTTATTGCCTGCCTATATGGGATTCAATCAGCTATTGATTTGGGGATCTGACGACTTAATGTTGAGTCTGATGCAAAGATGGTTGTCCAAGCGATCAGCACCAATGATTATGATGATGCTGCTATAGGTATTTTGATCACTGAAATGAAGTCTTTAGTGTCATCCGCCTTCATTAGCTTTGAGTGCTCTTTTAAGAACCGTGATTGTAACAGAGCTGCTCATGAGCTAGCTGTGTTGGGTCATTTGGGTAATCAAGGGGAGGAGCAAATTGATAGCTCCATTCCTGAATGCGTTCATGTAATTATCGCTAACGATTTGTTAGCTATTGAGTAATGAGATTACACAGTTTCAAAAAAAAAGAACTATATGCACACTGCCAGAAGTGTGTACGGCATATGGTGTTTATGATTATTTTTGCAGCTCCTTGTCGTGATTGTCTACATATGTTGTTAGGGTTTGGATTCAGTACAGAGAGTTGTTGGATTCCACTATTTAGGTGATATTTTAATGAAAGATTATATCTTTCTTTTTGCAAAAAAATTGATGTGCCAAATTCAATATTTAACATGTTTATGTGATTATGTCATAGGATTGTAGACAATTCGTCACCCTTTAGGCCTTGTTTGGATATCCTTGGGGCCACCTCAATCTACATGTGTTAGGATAGATTGGAGCCGAACTTAAACTAACTTACACTCTAGTTCTCAACGCATGTGGATTGAAGTGAATACACACACATATGAATAAAAAACTGTGGTAAATGCTTCTATTAGAAGTCGTGAGTCTTACAACCAATGAACCAAACATCCACTGAATCATAATGTGGCAAGGTGTGGCACGCAACCAAACAACGGGCATGCTTGTTTGAGCTTATCTATCGAATTCTGTCAGTAATGCAGCAGTGTTTTTCTCTCATAACAAATCAACGAACAGTACTTTGAGCCATGACTTTTTAGCCAAACAAACATGCTGCATTTACTCCTAATTTAATTGGCACATATAAGGGTTTGAAATACTAATTGGATATGAAGTATTGATGCACCTCATCTATAGCAAATTATTTTTCAGTAAATAGTTTTTGTAACTTGCCAACCGGCTTAAAAAATTCATTGTATTCCGAGTAAAAAAATTCTCACGATAGTTGCCCGGTTGGGCCCACTAGTCTCTGAAAAAAAGATGGTTGTCCCACCTGGCCTTTGGAAGGTCAAATCTCGTAGAAGCCCCCCGAGGCGAGGAGAAAAAAAACGAAGGTCCGTCGAGTAAGACTCTCCTCCCTGAGGCTGGGATCCCGGCGGCCGGCGCCGCGACGCTGTTCGGCAGCCATGGACTCCGGGACAGGAAGCTCCGCTGATCATATTCGTGACGCGTCTCTACCTGGTTGCGCCCGTAACGGGTCCAAGGCGTCCAGGTCGCTGGTGGCGGTGGCGCAGACAAGGCGTTCGACGAAGTGCGTCCGTGGTTCGGAGGCACCAAGGCTTGACGAGGCGCCGGGTCCGCAGCACCGGCCTTGGGCGGACCTCCCACCAGACATCCTCGGCGTCGTGGCCGGTCGCCTCGCCCTCTTGGAGGACCGCGCCAGGCTGCGCTCCGTCTGCCGAGGGTGGCGTGCTGCAGCGCGCATCCACCGGCGGCTGCCGCCGTGCCCGCCCCTGCTGGTGCTGTCAGACTTCTCGTTCTTCAGCTTCCGTTCCGAAGGGACCCTGATGGGTGCGTGTCGCCGCGTCCCACTGCCGGGAAGGGAGACAGCGGGGTCTGGCAACGTCCGCTGCGTGGGCTCGTTCGAGGGGTGCCTCGTGGGCGTGAAGAACAACAAAAGTCGTTACTTTGGCGACCTCCGGTGCTTCCTGATGAACGCTTTCTCCCAGGTTGTCATCCGTCTCCCTTCTCCTTCATGTCGTTCAGGAGCTGCACGCTCCGCCGATACCTTAAGGACGTCCCTCCCCATCATCATCAATGGCTCTGGTGTGGTGAATTGCGCAATCAATGCCGCACCGTGTGTCATGTCATTCAGCAAGGTCATCTTATCCTCCTCACCGGACTCCGGTTCCAAGTGTGTTGTGGCTGCCCTCTCCAACATCAAGAGTGCCGCTAAGCTTGCTCTCTGGCGGTCTGGGATGAAGTCGTGGTGCGTGTGTGATGGTGCCTGGACTGCTGATCTCATTGATATTGTCTTCTGCCAGGGGAAGCTATTCATGCTCAGTTTCAGCAAAGTCACCACAGACCTCTTGGCACTTGAGATCGCTGATGACAACAGTGGCCTGATGGTTTCTCGTGTTGCATTTTGTGCAATTGAAAGGCCAGAGGTCAGTGATGGCTGTTGGAAGAATATTTGGGGCATAGTAGAGTGGCGTGGAAAACTATTAATTGTTCAGATCTGCCATGGCAATGATGAATTTGGGGAAAGCTTTGTTGAGGTTAAAGTATTTGAGGCAGACTTGAGCAGAAATCCTGTAAGATTAACTGAGATCGAGAGCTTGGATGGCGACTGCATCTTCATGAGCCCAAGCAGCAGCAAGTCATTCCGTTGTCATTATGGTGGAGGTGGAGGTGAAGGTGATCTTATCTATATCTTTTTGGGTCCCTCCCGATTAGTCTACAACATGAAAGATGGTACTATGGCACCATTTGCTGCAGACATACCAGAGGACAAACTTAGGGAAGCAGATGGTAAACCGATGAATCCAGTATGGTTATTTCCTTCTGAATGAACTTCTGCATATCAACTCTGTTAGTCTGATCCTGTAATGAGTCTTAACGTTAGAAGCACTGATGCCAATTGGGGCTAGGGGCCATGATGTTTTATTTCTCAGAGCTGAAACAAGTTTTCTGTTGTTTTATATGGTCTGTTCTGATGATTTTTTAGTAGTAAACTTATGTGTACTTCTTCTGTTTTCAAGTTCCAATGTGGATTTTTATTGCATTTGCACTCTTGCCTTGTGGGGGAGTCTACTAGTTCCTATCTAGATGAGCATCGGTTTCAGATTTGCTGGACAATATTATGCTGATGTTCCTCTATACCAAAATATCTCTTGCAATTCATGGTTATAGTGTGCTTGGTGTTTATGGGCAGTTCGTGGAATCCTATCCTTAAAGTTGTTTTTGAAGGTAATCGAATGAAGATATTTGGAAAATACTGACGAGGCATGTTATTGTTTCTTGGCATGCATGGCAACTTTTACCTGGTCTTTGGTACATTTGGAATTTCTGAGCCTGATATGGATTACGGGAAACTACCACATATGCATTGTCAAATGTATTCTTCAAAATACCACTTTATTGTTTTATATTTTTTATTAATACATAGAAATATACTCCAGGTTTAATGCCTTTATTGTAATATGATAAAATCATATATATGTTCACTGAGAATTATTGTTAATTTGTTGACACTTTAAACTTTTCTTAGATCAAAATTGAAAACATTAGAGTCAAGCGAGTTTAAAGCGCAGCACACCCGACTTGCTCACCTCCCCTAACCAAAGACTATCATATCAGGGTTTTGTTTAGTTGCAAAAATTTTTGCAAAATGAATACTGTACCACTTTCGTTTGTATTTGACAAATATTATCCAATTATGCACTAACTAGGCTTAAAAGATTCGTCTCGCAAATTATAAGCAAACTGTGCAATTAGTTATTTTTAATCTATATTTAATACTCCATATATGTGCCGCAAGATTCGATGTGACGGAAAATCTAAAAAAAATTGTAAAATTTATAAGGAACTAAACAAGGCCCAACTCAACAAGATAGTTTTAAGCTTATTATTGAAACAACCATCCCAGCGGATAACTCAATCTGCCACTTACACCCAATACAAGCATTTAAAATTTATACTCAAATATAAGAGATTCTAGGGGTTAGAAAATAATTTGCATTAAATAGAAGCATAAATTTGGTAGGTAATTTGCCATTTATCAACTAATCTATGTCGATGATAGCGTCTGATTAGAAAATAAAAGAGAATATATACATTATTTTGTGCTCTCTAATTAATTTATCATAAAATCTCTAGAAATACTCCCTCCATCCAGTAATATAACAAATTGTGGCATTCACAATTTGTTCTCAAATATAAGGCATTCTACAAGACAAAAACTAATACTTTCTATTTATCAAACAATCATCACTAATCATGTTGATAATAGCGTCTTACTAGGAAATAAAGTGAGGGCACATGCATCCTTTGTGATGTCTTTTAATCTATCCTAACAGGACAAAGGGAGTACTATATTACATGACAAAATGTACAGGAGTACGAGACTGTCTTGAAGATATTAAAAGATCATTAATACCTCCACTTTGCAAGCCCTCCTGCAGCTTCCTTGACTCTTTAAAATTACATAAGTATAGTCTAATTAATTGGTCCTAAACTGAATCTCAGTATTAAAAACCTGCTATCTTATGTAAATACATGGTTACTTATTGTTGTATCATGTGAGCAGGGTTTCTATCTTTGTGAAAATACTCAATAAGGCTATTACAAAAATACTAATAAAAGAACGGGCATGCTATGCGGCTTGAGCCCACACACCCGCCTGCTGCCCCACACGACACCCACAACCCCACACTCCTCTCCCTCTCCCTCCCCTCCCTCACTCCCTCTCTCTTTCTTTCTGGCGAACACCTCACTGGCGGCCTCCTCCTCACGCCTGCGCCCCATCGCCTCCCCCGCGTGTGGCGATGGTGGATGCGGTGGTGGCGGATCCGTCGGATCCAGCGGTGGCAGCGCCAGGTAGGCCTCCTCCTCTCTCCTCTAGGGTTCCGGTGAGCTCCCTTTTTTTCTCCCCCAACTTCGGTGGACTATAGGATGGCCGGCCAGGGGAAGCCAAGTAGGCCAAACAGTGGGGATGGCTGACGGGCAGCTTATGAGAGCTGGCAGCGATACGGGCGGTCGAGCCAAGTCGGGGCGGAGAAGGCTTGAGCGGAGTTGGAGAAGATGGCGACGGGGAGGGGTGAGGTAGGGGGGAGGGGTTAAGGGGAAGAGGGCGCCCACAACGGGGCGTTGGCCGGCGGCGAGGTCAGGGGCGAGGGCGTCGGAGTCGGAGAATAAAATATTCCTTTTCCTTTTTAGCAAACAAAATATTTTTTTTTAAAGTTGGAGTGTGTAGCCAGAAATTGAATTTTCTGCACACACAAGCTCTAGTAAAGTTCAACTATCTCTAGGATGCTATTTATTATATACTCTAATTTTTGTTCAAACGAGATTGCTGGCCCACAAAGCAGTGATGGGACCTCGCGTATCATATTAGGAGATTTTCTGTCCAAACAGCAGTAAATAAATTTCCTATAGTTATTGCGAGTTTTTCTCAAGTTGGCAGCCGGCGGCTCTTCTCCCCGAGGCGAGATGCGAGAAACCCCGGCGTTGCAGAAGCCTCTGACGGCCATGAGCTCCAGCACAGGCGCCTCAGGCAATCAGACTCACGGCCATGGGGCTACGCCGCCACGGCTGTCGGTGGCCGCTACGCTGGCAATGTGTCCGACGATATGTACCCTGGCCCCGAGCCGCCAAGATTCGACGCGGGGCTGAACCTGCTGCACCGGTCGTGGGCGGACCTCCTGCCCGACATCCTCTGCGCCGTGGCCGGCCGCCTCGCCCGCGCGGAGGACCGCGCCAGGATGCGCGCCGTCTGTAGCGCGTGGCTCGCCGCGGCGCGTCTCCACCGGCAGCCACCGCCGCTGCCCCTTCTTGTGCTCCATGACTTCAATGTCTCCAGCTTCTGCTCCGACGGGGCCATGACGGGCATCCGCCGCATCCCTCTTCCCTTGGATGGCGTGGGGGAAGGAGATGTCCGCTGCGTGGGCTCCTTCGAGGGATGGCTCGTCGGAGTGCAGCCCTACGAAGGTCTTTACTCTGGTGACGGCCCGTGCTTCTTGATGAAAGCTTTTTCGCGAGATGTCAATGTCATCCATCTCCCACCTCCTTCGCCAGAGCCAGACTCCAACTCTGTTGCTGCCTTGTCTAATTCTGCTGATGCCTACAGCAGATATTTCGCTTTCGCCTTCGTCAATGGCTCTAATTCTTTCAATGCCTACATCAGATCTCTCACCAACTCTGCTGATGCCTACATCAGATATCTCCCTGTCATCAATGGCTCTGGTGAGATGCAGTGTGTAGTCCACGGCCCACAGTGTGCGATGTCGTTCCACAAGGTGGTCTTATCCTCTTCACCTGACTCTACCTCCAAGTGTGTTGTGGCTGCCCTCTCCACAATGCACGAACCTATGCTTGCGCTATGGACGCCTGGGATGTCGTCATGGTGTGTGTGCTTTGACGGCTGCATCACTATGTACAGCGATATTGCCTTCTACCAGGGGAAGCTCTACATGTTCAACAAGCTCGCTTCTCAATTTCAACTTTTCTCCATTGAAATCTCTGAAGATGGTGACAGGGGCCTGATGGTTTCTTGTGTTGAGAGTTGTGTGACTGAGGAACTACCTCAGATTGATGGTACCCGTATACGCTGGTGGAAGATAGCAGAGTGGAATGGGAAATTATTGCTGATTCTGACATACCTTCTTGGTCCTGAATGTTGGCAAAACATTCGTGAGGTTAGTGTACTTGAAGTCGACTTGAGTGCCAATCCAGTCAGTTTCACCAAGATCAACAGCTTGAATGGTGACTGCATCTTCGTCAGCCCGTGCAGCAGTGGGACTTTTCATGTGTGTCAGTATGACGGAGTTGAAGATGATCTTGTCTATTTCATTGATGGAGTTGAAGATGATTTTGCCTACTTCAATGATGGCGAATTCCTTTCCGATGAAAATGCTGCACCCGCTTTTGTTAAGTTTGTGTACAATATGAGAGATGGTACAGTAGCACCGTTTGCGGCAGGCATATTAGAGTACCTTCAGGTACCAAAGGGCAGGCCTATGAATCCAACATGGCTCTTCCCTTCTGAATGAACTGCTGGAGATCAATTGTGGCCATGCAGAGTGTCAATATACAGGTCGCTGTGATGTTGATTGGTGCCAGGCGCCAGCATGGTGTTCAATTCCTAAGAACTGAAAATATTTGTGTGCCGTTCTTATATGCCTGGTTGTTATTGTGATTGCTTTTCTGGATTCAAATGTTTTTAAGCAGTAAACTGTCGTACTTAATTTGTTTTCATGTATGGACGTACCTTTATCTATATGTAGTTCCTAATTTCCCATCTATGCAAACATTGATTTCAGGTTTATGGACTACAGTAGTTGCACAACTCCCACTTTTTAACTTTCAATTGCAATTCTTGTTTGTCTACGTACCCTTTTTCTCCTTGTGGTATCTTTGGGCCTCATATGGTGGCCTTGGACTATGTTGTCATTGTTTGGACTGGGACACTTATGTCAGCGGAAGCCTAAGCATGCTTCTGTGATTGCAAAATGCATGAAAGTTCCTTTTGATGGACAGATTTGGAACTTTTTGAGAAATTGATACTCGTAGGTAAGTGGCGCATGCATTCATGTGGTTTTTCATCATGTATTAACGTCCACCATTTTGATACAAATTTTGTATCCCAAATAACTTGTATTTTGAGACGGAGGTATATCTACGAGTACCATATGCATAGTAGCTTAGCTGGTGCATACCACTGATTAGTCATAATTGACTTTCCATTTTTCTTCGAGTCTAATGGACTTTCCATTTTCAATCAACAGTTAAATTGCCACTCATCGAGCCGTCTCAGAACTTAAGGCTTAAAAATGTAGCTGACGCATATCTGTGAGCTAGCTGGCATAGTGTATATTGAACTTTTGGTGCCAATGAAGCCATAACTTTTGGTTTCACTGGCTCCGTCTCCTCTGTGTGCACTGTAACAAGAAGTCGAAGGCATTCAGAGCTATTTTTTTTTGATTGAACTGGAGGGGCTTTCGCCCCTGTAGAAATTTATTATAAAAAAGAGAGGTTCCAAAATTACAAAAAATAAGACTTACAGAAACAGGAAGGCAGGGGAAGTTGAGTTAAGAAACAAAAAAGGAGATGAAGAAAATTAGAGCTAATAAGCAGTCTATTGAAAATGTTGACACCATTGATCAAATGGGAGGCTTAGACTTGTCTTGATACGGCATGAGACCTTTGCCAGTTCCATTAAAAAGGCTCTTTTGCATTCTTGGGTTGACATTAGTCTATTTTGAAGATTGCTTCATTTCTTGCTTTCCAAATCGTCCAACTCATCAAGATGATTACTATCATGAAAAACTGGGATTGTAAATGAGTTCTCAGAGCATGAATGTTTTGCAGTGTTTCCCCATCTTGTGCTTAGTTCCCCAACATTGCTGTGCGTATGGGCATCCCCAGAACAAGTGAAGTACTGTTTCTTCCTGGGCTGATCCATAGAAAGCACAATTGAATGAGTCTAATTGCATTTTCCTTCTCTTCAAGATGTTTTTTATGCTCAATCTATCGTTCATTAGCAGCCAGAAGAAGACTCTATGCTTTGGCTGGCAATAGGACTTCCATAACCATTTGAGGGCAGGTTGGATCGGCTGATGACCCATCAGTAGTTTGTATATTTTTTGGACTTTGAAACTTGAGCTTTGTGCTGAGTATGTCCATATATCTTGTTCTTGTTCGTTTCTGTTATACGTTTCCATCCGCTGTTGTATTTCCTGTATTTGCTGAAAAGCTATTTGGGATAGAGGTAAATTAAACAGGTTGATGATATCATCAATGATGAAGGCTTTCCTGACATTGATCTGTTTATCCTTTGCAAAGGAGAATGCTTGTGGGAATTTGTTCCGCCAAATTTCTGTTTCCCATTTGTCCTTCCAGAACTGACAAGTCAAACCAATATTCACTTGAACTCTGGCCATATCCTTGAATTTTGGCAATCCTTTTAGTACATCCCTCCACCAGAAAGATCCTTTTTTGATAGTTCCAGGTAGTTTGTCATTTGGGTAGTGCTTTTCCCAGACCATGTTGACCCAGGGTATGTCCTTTCTGTTGTAGAATTTATCTAAGTTCTTCATCAGCAATGCCTGATTCTGAACTTCTAGGTTGATTATCCCCAGGCCCCCCTGTTCCTTGGATTTGCATACCAGTTTCCAGGCAGCTTTCGCCATTCCTCTCCCATTAACATCACTACCCCTCCACAGACAGTTTTTCCTCAACTTATCAATTTTTTTGATAATTGCCTTTGGCAGCTCCAAGGTACTCATATAGTAGGTGGGCAAAGCAGACAGTACAACATTTGTTGTTTGTAGTTTCCTGGCTTGGTTGAGCATGGTGGAGATTCCACCCAGTCTTTTTTCACATTTGTTCACTAAGGGCAGAAAATCGGCAATCTTTGGTTTTGTTGTGCCTAGAGGTAATCCTAGGTATGTGAACGGTAGCGTACCTTTTGAGCACCCAAGAGTTTTTGCAAGGTGATCTAGTCTGCTCTCATTCATGTTGATAGGTAGCATCATTGACTTGCTGTAATTTACTTTGAGTCCAGTAGAGTCAGAGAAGTTCTGTAAGATTGTTTTGAGGAGAAAGATCTGTCTGGCATCCCCTTCCATGATGATCAAGGTGTCATCTGCATATTGAACAATTGGGAAGTCTTTTTCGCTTTGTATTGGAATGGGTAGCTTAAGTAGTCCCAAGTCTTTCGCCCGGTTTACCAGTCCTTGTAGGAAGTCTGCGGCCATGACAAATAACAGTGGTGAGAGTGGATCCCCTTGCCTCACCCCTCTCTTGCATTCAAATCTTTTCCTAGGGGTGTCATTCAACATAACTGAGGAGGTTCCTGTGGATAATATGCTCTTAATCCAGGACATCCATTTGTTACCAAATCCTTTTGCTTCCATGATTTTGATGATAGCTTGGTGCTCTATTTTGTCAAAGGCCTTTTCAAAATCTAACTTTATTATTACAACTTCCTTCTTTGACTGGTGACAGAAATGTATGTACTCAAATGCCCAGGCTAGGCAGTCTTGTATTGTCCTTGATTTGATAAATCCATACTGATTCTTGTGTATCAACTGAATGATTTTTTGCTGTAGCCTAGAAGCTAGGATTTTGGTGAGCAATTTCATTGAAGTGTTGAGTAAGGAAATTGGTCTGAAGTCATTTACTGTCATTGGTGTATCAACTTTGGGTATTAGAGTGATGTATTACCCATTGATGCTCTTGAGAGAACAACTGTTCTCAAAAAAGTTCTGGCATAGGTTATAGAAATCTTGTTTGATCATTGGCCAGGTAGCTTTTGTGAATTCATTGTTGAAACCATCTGGTCCCGGGGTCTTATAATTTGGCAGAGCTCTTACTATGTTATCAATTTCCTCATGAGTAATAGGGTCCTCCAAGTTAGTCAGGTCAACCCTAGCTTGGTTTATTGAGGTAGGCTCTATGGTGAACCCTGTGAATTCATTGACCCCAAGTCTTTCTCTGAATTCTTCCCATAAGATTGCTGCTTTGTCTTTGTGATCAACTGCAATGTTTCCATGCCTACTTGTGAGTTCACTGATAAGTTTATTCCTATGTCTCAGGGTTGCACAAGTGTGAAAAAAATGTGTCCCTGCATCTCCCAACTGTGCCCATTTGATGCTTTCTCTTTGCCTCGAGTAAATTCTTTGGTTCTCTAACAGTTTCAGCAGATGCTTCTCAAGAATAATTTTGAAGTTCCATTCATCAAGGCTCAAGTCTCTGTGTTCATTAATTACTTCTAATAGGTTAATCACATATCTTGTATTGTTGATTATTGTTTTCAGATTCTGCATTGAGCTTTGCCATTCCCTTAAATCTTTCCTTAATTTTTTGAATTTTGATGTCAGCACCTTGGCACTGTCAGTAATATTGGAAGAGGTATTCTAGCTCTGAGAGAACACTTGCTGGAAGCCATGGTGTCTTAGCCAAAATGTTTCAAACCTGAAGACTTTGGTCTTTGGAATGGAAGTTGAAATGGTTACCACACATGGACAATGGTCAGATGGAACCATTTCCATTGCTAGAACTGAGGTGGTTGGGTAGGATGTGCCCCAATTTTCTAATGTGAAGACCCAATCCAGTTTCTCCAGTAGAGGGTCATATTGTTTATTTGACCATGTGTACTTTCTTCCCTGCAGTTTGATTTCATTGATTCCCAGTTGGCTGATTGCTGCATTAAATCTGAACATATCCTTGATATCTCCCCGAGGCTTGTTTCTATCTGCCTCTTTTCTGATCAGGTTAAAGTCTCCCAAGATAAGATGGTCATCTTCACTATCGATTTGCATGTTTCTGAACCAATCCAAGAATAAAGTCCTCCCTTCAGTTGTACAAGGAGCATAAATGGTAGTAAGTATCCATCTTTCCCTGTTATGTTTTGAGCAGAATTCCAGGGAGATAGCATAGCTGTTAGTGAATCTCATTGTTGCAGAGAAGAGAGAACTTTTCCAGATGACAAGGATTCCCCCTGAGGCCCCAACTGAGGGCAAGTACTCAAAAGAGTCTAGGGTTGGTGGACAGATTCTCTTAATGAAGTTTGCATGTATTACTTCTTTCTTTGTTTCCTACAAGCACGCCACATCACAGTTGCTGTCAGACAGTTTGTTTTTCACTGCATTCCATTTCCATTTCGAGTTTATTCCCCTAACATTCCTGTTAAAACTTTCCACTCTCTGTTATCGTGTGTATTCATTTGAACGAATTGTGACCTTGTGGTTGTGATTCAAGAGTCCAGCTCTTGTCACCTATGGTCAGCATGTTCTCCCCGTATCTTCTCAGACCAGGCACTCTTTTCCTACAGCTAGGGGAACTGTCACATACCGACCAATCATAGCTAGCAATTACATGGGAATTCCATAAGCAGCCATAGGCATTCCATAGTGATCTGTATGTCCAGCATCCAACAACAGAAAGCACAGAACGCTTAACGTTGGTCTTACAGGAAGTTAAATGTCTGAGAAGTCTATCAGCTATTACAAAATGAGATTTCTCCTCCCTAAAAAGGGACGTGCCAAAATACACTAGCCTACCCTTAGGTCTAGTTTCCCATCTCCCTTTCCTTGGTCTCTGCTTCTCATTCTTCTGCATCATTGTGCTTGTTCCTGTCAGTATTCTGCCCGGCCTCCACTTGCTCCTCGGGCACTTCCTCCAGCTGTTGGTCACCCTGGATCCTTTCTTCATCCTGTATCACAATCCAGGCCCGAGCTATGGGTAAACTCTTCTGCTTTTTCATTTGCAAGAGGTCATCACTTATTTCAGCTTCCTCCATTCCACACAGATTAATAACAATTTTTTTAATTGCTTCTCTTTTCAGCGTTGGTGGTTTTACACAGCATGGTAAACAACATTTTTTCTCAGTTGTGGTTTTATGTTTGAAACCACTTTTTGAGTTTTGAATCCTGGGACTTCTTCTTACCTCTGATTCCACCACCACTGGGGCAATCCTTTTGCAGTTCCTCTTTTTTGGTGGTATCTCCCTTGTCATCCTTGAATCTGTCAAACATTGCAGGTCATGTTCAGGACAAGCAGGAGGGATGGCGAAATTAATCTGACCAAATTCAGGACAGTCCAGGTTTGGGGCTAAAGTGATCAATAGTTTTCTTATCCAATTGAAATTGGCAGGATTCAAAAGTTGAACAATGAAGAAGTTGGCCCAGTTACCAGGTATTGCTGTGTGGATGTATGAGCTATTACCTGATGTGAAGTACTTAGCCCACAATCTGTTCGCCTCAATGTCAGCTGGGTTTATTTCCCTGTTGATGGTTTGGGACCAAGCCATTCCATCTTCCATCTGCGATCCTTGCACTCCAGGTCCCATGTGATTGCTGTTGCTGGTGTTGTGCTAAAAGTTATCTGCAACCATAGCTCCATAGATCTCACTTTCTATTGGGAGTAGCTGGTCTTCATTCAGGGTTTCAGGGATAACTGCAATCTTGTTCCTTTGGACTGAGTCTATTTCCTGCCTTTCTTGTTGGGCTTGAATGTTTTGTTGGGCCTCAGTTTGATTTGTGTCGCTTTGGGCCTGGGGTTGTTCAGTTCTGTTGATTGGGCTGCCAAAAATCCTAAGTAAACTAGTCTGGCTTGTGGGCTGAGCTTGTATGTTGTTAGGCTAGGTAGCCAGCACCCGTTGCTCTTGTGGCCCATCCCCTTCCATTTGAATTTGGACACGGTGAGAGGGGTTGACATTGGAGTTTCCCTCCACTTCCTGTTCTTCTGTATTGTCAATACTATTCTCTTGTTCCTCAGTAGCCATCAACTCTTCAGGAGGGAATTCTTCAACCAGGTAATTGATTGGGTTAGCTGGCAGCTGGTTTGGCAGGTTATGCTCGTGCTGACCTGGCAAGTTGTGCTCCTGCTGCATGCCCAACTCCAGGTCAAGATTTGGCTCGTTATTCTGCACTTGTTCATCATGCTGAGGCTGGGGGTTTAGTAGAAACACTTCCCCCTGCCCTTGTAACAGGTACTGAGTTTGATAGCCTTGTCCAAACTTATCATGTTCCACAGGATTAATGATGACCGGGTCCAGGTCCTGGTCAAGAGGTGGTTGATTGAGGTCTAACATATGGTTGGGGTTTCCTTCTGCCTCAATTAGCACCTCATTATTCTGTGCCACAACTACATTGTCTTCAGGCACAACAACTTCCCCTTGAGATCCCTCTGGTTGTAACTGAGCGAGCTGCTGTTCCGCTTGTGGTATCTGAGCCTGCACTTCTGTAATTCTGCTCCGACCTCTGCGCTGTCTGCTTCTTGATTCAACTCATCCTCCTCATCAGGCCAGGGTTCCCACCAACTGGCCTGCACTATCCCATTTGCTGGCTGTCCTAGACCGATGAAGTCAAAGGGCATGTCATCCTCTAAGATATTGTTCTCTGGCGTTGGATCTTGCGGTGGTGGCATTTCATATGCAATCTTGCTGCGCACCACTTCGCACTGCACCGTGAATGATTCACCCCCAACTACATCTGGGTCTTCTATTACTACAAACTATGGCACCTCAGTGACATCCCGGACTCTAGCATTTAGAATGATGGAAACTTCCGTCCCCTGCTGAACCTGTAAATCTAGGACTCTGGCAAAGTCACCAACCGACTGGTGAATGATTCTTTCTGTGATGTAATCTCTAGGGAAATCCAACAAAAGCATCCAACACTCATGGTTGAACTCGGCAGTACGCCAATTTCTACCGTGGTCATGCTTAGTGAAGGTGAGCAGGACATTATCAAAAACATGGGGACTATTCTGAATCAGGGTATCTCTGGCATGTGCATAAGTCAATCTAACCATTGCCTGACCCAAACTTGTTTTCTGAATGCTCAGATACTGCATCGACACTACTTCTCAAAAAAAAATCTCTGATCACACTACGGAAATTTGGAAAGTGCATAGGGTTATCGGGAAGAGGGTTGATGGTGACGATCGCCAAATTCTCGTTCCTGAGCTGCGGTCGGTACGGAGCCACCGCACGCGTCATGAATCTTCTATTTGGCACGTGCATTGCCTCCAGGTGCTCCGGAAGGAACAGCTTGGGGTCCGCTCGCTGGAACGCCATTGCTTCCTCCTCCGCTGCCGGTCGATTGAGGTCTGGTAGCTGTGAGTGTCGCTGGTGGGGATTGTGGTTTCCCTAGGCTACTGTGGCACCGCTGCCTGAGGAAGACGGAAGGTTCGAGGGGTATAGTTGCCAGGAGCTAGGGTTAGGCGGAGTATTAATGTCTCCTTCCCTGTGCTCTAGAGCTATTTCCCCATTATTGGGCTGGAGGCCCATAGTAGTGTTGTTATTATTCATGGCCCTCCCAGAAAAGCAGCTTTTATCATTAGCATTGGAACCCCGTGCGGACAGACGAGCGGGCTGCTCCATGCGCTGCCAGGCCTTCTTACGAGATGAAAATTGCGCGCGATAGGCTGCTGAAAGATTTTGCTGTCTGGCAGGCGATTTGAGAGAGGGGCAGCGGGCGGCAACATGGTCGTTTGAGTGGCAAGCGTGGCATCTGATAGGTTGAATGCAGTTGACTCGCCTGTGATCATTAGCAAGGCAGCGAGCACAGTGCCTCGTTTGTTTTGTTTCTTCCCAGGCAGCGAGCTTTGTCTGACTGGTAAGAGGGAGCCGCCTAGGGAAGGAGGAGGTGGCAGAAGCCTGAGCCTGCACAATGTCATCACTGACAGGTGCCTTTGCCTTGTCAGCGTAGGACGACACCAGTTGGTGGAAGGTTCGGCCCCGGCCAAGCTTTGTCGTGTTGGCCCCAGAAAGGAAATGGGGCCTTCTGTCACCGGCCATGTCGGCGCCGGGAGGCTGGTCGGCAAGGGAAGCGCTGGCGCCTCGATTGCCAAGACCAATCGGAACAGCATTAGCGCCCGAAAGGTGAACCAAGGGAGTAGCGTGAAGGATAGGTAGATGGCTCGCATCATGAACAACGACTCTGCTCTTGAGTTTGGGAGTGGACCAAGAGTTGTCTTCCTCCTGGCAGAAACGCAGGTATTCGAGCTTCCAGTTTGGGCCCCCATTCCCCCAAAGAAAGAAGAACACTTTGAAAGTGTCACAGGAGAAGAACTGAAGCGATGCAAAGAAAAGGCCAACCTTTTTGGAAGAAACCGCAAATTTGAAGGTGCGCTCTCCAAGCCTAGACACAAAGAACTGCGCCACCAAGCCTCCCAGAGCTGCTTGTAGCAGGAGCTCAACTATTTTGATAGAGAGCTTGAACTTGCAACGGCCAAAGGCCGCAACAAGGATGAAAGAAAAACGATCGAGGGCATGGTGAGTGACTAGAGAGGCAAAACGATGTCGGATGCGCTCTTGCATAGCCAGACCCAGATCGAAAGATAGGCCTGGCAACTCCATAAACCTCTTCAAACAGAAGTTACGGTGCGTACCTCATCGTGGCGATGCGAAAGCTTGCACGGTCATGGTGGCGACACTCGGCGCCCACCACGGCGTCCTCCGGCGGCAGCGACTTCTACGTCGTGTTCGGCCAGCTCATCGCGAAGGTCCTTCTCAGCGTGTTCCTCTGGCACAGCCTCGCGAACTCGGCTCGCCGCTTGGCCTCGCCGCGTGGATGCCGCCGGTGACGGAGCAGCCAGGCAGGGGAGTCACCTCAGCGAGGTCGATGTGGTCTAACTCGGCGCCGGTGCTAAAGACTTTTGCATTCAGAGCTATGCCAAACGAGGCTCTAATGTTTGTGTATTCACATGTGTAATGTTGAGGTGATTTTAGTTTTAAAACTATCAAGACAACTTGTCTTATATCGATCAGTCATCGATATGTTTATGTGAACTTTTTATCCATTGTAATGTTCGCTCAGGCTCTAAGAAATTTCTAGGTCCACCACTGAAGCCACTTGATGTATACAAGCATCCAACATTCTAGCTAACACTACAAGAAATCTACTTATATATGATGGTTTGATTGTGACCTAGTCATCCATGACGGTCCAAATTCCAGGTGATGATGCATGACGATTGGTTGAATTATCGTCATAAGTGGGATCATTCTATGGATCAATTTGGTCATCCAGACTCATTGGAAGGTCACATATACAACATCCAGGTGGCATGCTGATGTGTCACGCTGGTCTGGTGGGACCCACCTGTCGATGAGGGATTTAAATAGGAAAGGTTGGAGGAGGTAAATGCAAAAAGGGTGCCACAGGTGGGATTCAAACCGTGGCCGTACAAATCATTCCCAACTACAAGGAGCTAACCAGTTGGTTATTGATTGTAGTGCGCATAATGCTAACTTGTTTTTTCTTTTGACCTATTAATGAAATTTGGGATAGTTCTTAAACAAATTGGACGATCCCTGTCTAGACGATGACCCTATCCGCGACCTTGTCCGTGCCTTGACCCCTGTCCGTGACGGCGTGCGCCGCCCCTATCTTCACTGCCCGGTGTCGCCCCTGTCCTTACAGGCCACCCGGTGTCGCCTCTCTCCTTGTCGGTCGCTCGGTGCCCACTGCCCCTCTCCTCGCCAACCATCCTATCCATGCGGGCCGCCTTGTCCTCGCCAGCCGTCGTCGTCCGTGCCAGCCGTGCGCATACGGATACAAATTCAGTACATGTGAAAAAAGCATGTCTGACTATAATGAAGGAAGTTTTTCGCCAGCAACGCTACAAGTTGAAAAAGAGGTATTTTGATGCTTTCCACACTGCATGAGGTGCCCAAAACTTCTCCTGTGGGTACTATGACTGATGTGCAATGGGATCATCTTGTGGAACACTGGAAAAAGGAGGAAAAAATGGTAAGATCATGCAATTGTTCTAATCTCATCATGTTTGATGTCATGTGTGCTTAGCTACAGAACTGTGTTCCTGTAGGTGACTTGTGAGAAGAATAGAGAGAACAGAAGCAAAGTGCAGTTCCATCTGACCATTGGTTCTCGCAGCTATGAAATGCACATTGTAAATTTGGTGAGTACTACTCTTTGACACTTTCAACTTGAACATGCTTTTGGACCTTCAACTGCAAGATATTGTATACCATCATGTTGTATGTGAGGTCTTTTCTTCACTACAGATTTAAAATAGCCTTGTATGTAGCTATGGCACAAAGATTACTAATAGTTGATAAAAATCTCCTGCTGGTTGTGAGTGTTTCCACTAGAACATGTTTGTGAGGTCTTTTCTTCTCTGCATA
>Ga0182004_10000813_pt1 | contig 20874 bp, 14 predicted proteins | sample Sormic07211540_1_FD_120479 | JGI IMG/M metagenome (GOLD analysis project Ga0182004, IMG submission 120479) | Endophyte microbial communities from Sorghum bicolor roots, Mead, Nebraska, USA - 072115-40_1 MetaG | ecosystem: Host-associated > Plants > Roots > Unclassified | place: USA: Nebraska...
TGATGCATTCTGTGGTATTCACATAATATACATATGATGTTTATGATGCTTTTTTATGATATTCACATGTGATATTCTATAATACATTTTGTGATGTTTACGTAGTATATATGTGATATTCGCGTAGTATACCTGTGATGTTCTATAACGAATTTAGTGATGTTCTATGGTGTATTTAGTGATGTTCACTGTGTATACTTGTGATGTTCTATATTATATTTTAGAGTATTTGAAAAGTATCCATATAATATTTTTTTTTTAAATTCTCTATTACTTGTTTTATTTGTTCCTTATGCTTTACTCTAGATTTATTATTCATATTAACATTATGTATTCATTTATTTATTTATTTATTTTTCTATTATAATATCAATATTATGAACCTAAAACTAGAATGTCGTTCTTTTAAACTGGGAACATTAGTTTTATGAAGACGGAACATTGTCCTGTAAACCTATACAGCTTAATAGAAGAAAAATATTCGTTAATAAAAATTTATTTAAATATATTCATGTGGGATCTAGTTTTGAAGGATTTATTATAAGAAACTCGATGGTGTAATTGGATTTCAATTTGAATATTTCGTTTATGAGTTATGACTGTTTTTAATTTGCTAAAAAGTTATTTGCATGGATGGATGAGTAGGCCCTACAAGATGCGGACAACTCAGTTCGTGCGCGCGTGTTCTACAGCTCTGGGTGCTAGTGGCGGGATTTTTGGGCGGGAAAAATAGGCGGAAGGAGTATCCCCGACTCTTTGTTTAGGCCATCCTCAATGGGAGTTTCATGACACAGTTTCTAACACATCAATATTTTGGAAACAATGCATAAGAGTTTCATGGGGATGAAACTCTCTCTACTCCCAGTTCCATGAAACTCTTATCATCTCTCTCTTCATTAATATAGCGTCACATCAGTATATTTAATGTGCATGAAACTCTAATGAAACTCCATTGAGACTGGCCTTACTACCAGTCTTGCAATGTATTCTCAAGAAGCTAACAGAATGGTGAAACGTGAATTAGCAAGAAGAGATGGGCCATGTGAAGCCTTTTAATCATTTTAAGTAAGAAAATAATGTTGGCCTATAGATAAAACTAGAGTTGCTACGAAGTTTGCAAAGTTCAGACTATGACCATGATCTAGAAAATAAATCACAGACTAATACATAGGTACTATTAAGATGAAAGAATGAAATCGATGAGCATTCTTGTGTATAGCTATAAACTATAATCACTACGTTCTCTTGAAAATAGACTACATAAAATAAATATATTAGCAATTTTCAAAGGTTAGATCATTATGACGTCTGTAAATTACCCAACATAATGCGGCTACCTCAACCAGAATATATTTCTTCTCTTTAAATCAAAAATTTGATAGCCAACTTTCTAACATGATGAATTAACTCAGTAGCTATAGAAACAGTCCTTCGGATTGTATTGACATGATGACAATCAAAGAAAGATGTTTATGGTGCCATTATAATGACAGAGACAATACTCTGACTGCCTTTTCAATTTCTCCTTATCATGTTGTTCTTTGTTAAAATTACCTCCGCCGAAGATACCAATGGAAAATCTTGATTTTTAGATGAAGGTTTTTTTAGACGAAGGCACACCGAACACTGTAGGAAGATGACGAACCATTGGGATGGACGGGGAACTTACTTCTAAAACAAGGGCAGGACGTAGGAGCGGTGTTATTCCTTATTCGTTCAAGAAAAATGAAGCTGACTCAGTGAAGAAAGAGATGGTGGCACAGAAAGAGATGGTGGCAGGACTGGATGGTTATCCAAAATTGCTCATCGTATAAATAAACATTACTAAACCATGGAAAACATGCCCACATGATCCGACTCATAGTCATAGCAGAAGAAAACACTGACCTGTGACCTTTTCCTTCCAAATCAAAAAGGAAAAAGTTACGGGAAAAACTCAACTAGCAGCAGCCTCCTGCAGAGATGAGAAGATCCACAGCAAGGGCCCACGTCTAGGCTTCGGATGATGCAGATCCATGGCGATCCAACGTGTAAAACAACGCCCCCTTTTTTTCCAGCGAAAATCCTCTGTCCTCTGGGTTTTGGTCACTTCGGGATCGGAATCGCCCGACCGCTCTCCTTTCTCATGTCTCGTCGGGTTTCCCTCCCGTCCGAAGTCTCCGCTCGCCACTCGCGTCCTCGGCCAGCGAAGTCGCCGACGTCGAGTCCGTCCGTATTGCGTCCCACGCGGCACGGACTCAGCAATGGCCACTTCGTCGTCCTCGCCCAACGTCCGACCAGCGACCATCGCCGCCCTGCTGTCCTTGTCCACGGTTCCACCGGCATCCGGCAGATGGAGAGGATCATGGCTGCAGGGCCAGGACAGCCTCCTCTGACAGTACTCCACACTTGTGCATTTGCAGAGCAAGCTCCTGGCGATCAATTTCAAAGAAGTACTACACTCGCCGGCGCCGTGTGAGTGACATGGAAAGCTCGGAGCATGAGGGCGATGAGCTGGGTCCTTCCGGTGTCGAGGTCGGCAAAACCCAAAACCCGAGTCATGGCGATCGACGTTTCGTTCGTGTCGATCCTGCTGCCATGGATGGAATCATGCCACGCTAGAGGTGGTGGAACCTGTTGGTTTCTGTCGGAAATACCTCCACGGTGCAGCGTTTTTGGTCCAACAGCAACAACAACAATGCTGTCCTGTCTTGTCAAAGAAAAGATGTGGAGACTGATCACTGCTAGCGCCCGAAATCCAAATCCAAATCCAATCCAGACTGTCCAGCCAGCAGCCCTGCAACTGCGGCTTTGGACCCGACCCAAGTTGCCGATCAGATCACTTTGCATGAGCTTGTTATGGTTAATGGATCGGCCCTTTTTTTGCTCCAGTGGTGCTCCTGCGCCTCTTGTAGGCGATAGCTTCATGGGCAAGACAAACCGTGTTGCATTGCATGGCCTTTTTGCTCGGGTCATCATCAAGTGGGGGTAAAAGGCCATCTCATCTGAATCTGATCGGATAACTGGGAGAAGATTCTGAAAGAGGGTTTTGCCTGATCCTGGTCCTGGGGGAGGTCCAAAGCGGCGGGACAGAGCACATTGTTCATCCAGATATGGAACGGAAATGACTGAAAGGGAGGAGGACCATGGACGAGACCACCAGCCAAACCAAAGGAAGCCGTAAAAGTCGAACCGCGTATCGTTCGTTTCGTTTCCTTCCCTTGGCCTCCAAACAAAAACTCGCCATTGGGCGCTTTGGCGCTAAGGTTTGAATGCTGTCGTGGATACGATTCGGCATTGCCGATTTGGACAGAGTCCGTCAGGCACGCCGCACGCATGGTTCTTGACTAGTTCAAGGCCTTGTTTAGTTCTCAAAAAATTTTGCAAAGTTTTTCAGATTCCCCGTCACATCGAATCTTTAGACACATGCATGGAGTATTAAATATAGACAAAAATAAAAACTCGGAATTGACGAGACGAATCTTTTGAGTCTAGTTAGTTTATGATTGGACAATATTTATCAAATACAAACGAAAGTGCTACAGTGTTGATTTTCCAAAATTTTTTGGAACTAAACAAGGCCCAAGTCTGCGTAGTTATCCTTTTTTTTTTTCCTGGAACCTGTAATCCTGTATACTCCGTAGTTTATTTGCCGTGACTATACTAAAGAATTGATGACCCAGCATTATTTTTCCTTTTTAGTAACAAAAGATATACCAGTCTGTAGTAATTGATAAGATATTAGCTCTCTTTTTTTTGTTTTGTTTTTTGAACGAACCGACATTGATAGTAGTGTTTGTTTCTATTGATACGGAAGAAATAAGACATTAGCTAATGGGTTTATTGGTCTCTCTTAGTTAAATCTTTACTTTTTGTTTCTTTTTTTTTCCAAAGTAAATTGTGTAAACTTTGGAAATAGTGCGCTGAACAGATGTTCAAACTATGTAATAATTGGTCTGATTCTACTTGTTGGTAGATGAAGCCGGATATAAACTATCCTTTATCTAAAAAAAAGCTAATGGTTAGTGGTCCTTCTTAGCAGATGCAGCTTATGATTATAACTTGGATGGCGAATGGCACATGAAGCTGCCTTCTGAACATCTCTGTTGTTCTGTAAGCAGCTGATGATTGATTTACCTGCACTTGCAACCAGTTCCAACAAGTAGCAGCAAAAGGGTATGAACTATGAAGAGATGGTATGAAGCTCCATGTTTTTCCTTCTTAGTAGCTCTCTGGTGTTCAGTCTATCCTGGAGTTCCTAATAAATACATTTGTTGGATCAGAAATGTTGCTGCTGAGGACGGATCCGAAAGCTTAGTTCACAAGCTAATCGATTAGGAAGGTCAGAGGGATATGGTTATTGATTTCTGTGTGTCTGACATGTGGTCGTCCACTAGTCCCACGTGATATTGTGAGAACCACTAAGAACCACAATATCATGTCTTTCTCCTTTTTAGCGAATAACCAAGCTGTACATTGCTACTCCATCAATGCAGCCGCACCTGACTCAATAAGACATGATAGTGTGAGGACCATTGAATTCAATTGAATTTCTTTCAGTCTGGTTTTGTGTAGTTTCTGTAGTCTTTACGAAAACAGAAAACTGAATTCCAGTCTCTATCATTCAGATATATATGCTACCTTTCAGTCAGAAATTTGTGTTGGTTTTGATTTTCTTTGTGCTACATCAGTGCAGTTATGCCGGGACCTGATTGAATAAGACTAGATTCTGTAAGAAACCAGCGAATTGAATTCAGTTGTTTGAGTCCTGATTTGTGCAAAAACAGTTAACTGGATTCAATCATTCAGTCAGATGTAGCATCAGTACTTGTTGGACAGAGTAATAAGTGTTGTGAACACGCTTAATGTCGGAATTCTTCAGACATCACCTTAATCAAAGCAATAAGAAAACGTAGCTACACTTCGATCTTGTATCATCCTGCACATCAATTTACACTTGCAAAATCGTTGCGTTAACACTATGTGGGAGCTACACCCTGTTATGTCAAAAAGAAAGAAGAATAATTTGGATAGGCCCTGTGGTGTGAATACTGAATACCCTTTCGGCACATCTTTTTTTTTCTTCAGAAAAGAATGGATATTGATGGCGGTTTTGCCATTTCCACACAGCCATTTTCTGTTCCAAATCCATGAATTTTCCTCTTCCCCATCCCACCAAAAAGACCACATGCCCCGATCGATCGCCTCTAAAACCAACCTGCTTCATCAGCCGATTAGTCAGTCGGCAAACCCATCCCCCAAGATGTACAACGACATGTTGCAGCCTACACATACACAGCCAGAACAGAAACCAACTAGCCCACCCTACACGTACACAAACCAGCAAGCACACGCAGCAGTCGCGCACGGCGCTCACATGATGACATGAAGAAACTACTACCCCCATCGCCGGCCGGCGAGGGGCCTGCCGTCATTGCGCCGCCTGCTGCGCGTAGGCGACGGCGCGCTCCAGGTGGTGCAGCGACTTGTTGTAGGTGACGAAGCCCATGAACCAGAACTCGAAGCCGTCGTTGGTGGCGAGGTGCACGTACTTCTGCTCTGGCCGGTGCTTGTTCTCGCTGGGCCGCACGGCCTTCACCTTCCGCAGCGGGATGGTCACCTTGTAGGGCACGCGCAGCCCGGCGCTGTCGCCGCACGGGGTGGGCACCGCCAGCGACCGGTCGCTGCGGAACGCCACCCGCGCCGTGGACACGAACAGCATCCCGGCGATGGGACCCGCCGTCGTCGACAGGTAGCACTGCGACGCCCGCAGCAGCTTCTCGTTCTTGTCCACCGAGAACCACTGCCGGAACATCTTCTCCACGCCGCCGGCCTGCAGGATCTTGGTGGCCAGCGACAGCTTCCCCTTCACCGTCTCCGAAAGCTTTGGCCCCAGGGTCACTGCATCAGGAGGTCAGAGCAAGCAACTTCGTCAGTCGTCTCGTCTACTTCCGTGGCCAATAAGAAAGCATCGACTTCCTTCCTTTCCAGTTTCCACACACCCTTAAATTAGCTACAATTGTTCCATTCTCCAGCATGGAAAAGAACATTAGATTAAACTAATTACCGTGTTCTTTGATGCCCTGAGCGATCCTGTCTCCCTTCCTGCTGGCTGCTTGTTGTTGTTGATTGCTCGTTGGCCGATCGGTGGTCGTTGTCGTCGTTGAGCTGGTAGCATCTGAATGAAAAGGTGAAAACAGCTTGATCAGCAACAGGCTTCGATTTTCTTGGTTCCTTCCGTGCTTTCTTGCAGGAGTGAACTTGACTCGAGCAGACAAATAATCAACAACAGGGGTATGTTAGGTGAAGCTCTCACCATGGCTATGGCTGCTGTACTGGAAGGAGCTCGGGAATTCTCCACGGTCGGGCGTCTCCTCCGCCGGGAAGTCGGGCTCCTCGATGCCATACGCCCTGGTGCTCACCGGGATCCCAACCACATGGCCTTCCGTCGTCGTCGATCCCTCCATCGCCGAGTCTTTACACAGAACGAAGACGAAGACCAAGACTTGGCACTTTGGCAGGCAGCTAGCTGCCCTGAATTGCTCGGTTCTTGCCTGCCTGCCTCTCGATCGGTACCTAACGTGCGGTGCGGTGGTTGCGGGTTGCTCAGGCCCCAAATGAGAAGGGGGGAAGCTTCTTTTATAGCGTTGGTGTGCCTATCGTCCCCCAGAAAGATCCAAACAGCCTCGGTGGACGCCTCCGGTTCGGCACTTTGGAATTGGGAATAGATGCAAACAGTCCTCATCTCTTCATCATGATAAAAAGCCCGGCCGCGCGACAGAAAAAAGCTCGGTGCGTACGTGGTGGCTACCCAATTTGCTAGACCACTGACGAGGGGGCCGGCCTCCTAGCTTTTCTGCGTGTGTGTAGCAGCAGCAGCAGCAGTAGTATTTTTGTATTCATGGCGCTTTTTCTGAAAGTCATGGATTTGTCGAGCTCGTTTAGAGTAAGAGCATATGGAATTTATGCCCTTCGATGCGTCCGCATGCGAGATAGATGCGTGGGAATTCATGAGATGGCACCAAATGGTTGGATCAGGCTGCATGTTGGGTGCGGCTGTGGCTTTTTTGCTGCCGGCGAGTTTTTGGAGCTTGGCAGTTTGGCAGTGTTCACTTTTTTATTTTGGGCCTTGTTACCCTGAGAAGCATCGAAATGGATCAAGCGTTTGACTCGCGTTTGCGTTGCGTACAAAGAGATAATGCTAGGGTTTTGGCAATGATTTTTAATAGAGAACGTGTCCGTCAAATGACTGCCCTTTCTGCTTGGATTCTCATCAAAAGTACTTGCATCCTACGAAGCAAGATAACTATTGAGGGCAACTTTCCGTTGAGTAAGATTTGGGCAAGCATTTTGACTGTTAAGCGCTATTGTTCTTTTGGGTGGGGGTGGGTAGGGAAGAGGGTAAACTGCATTTGAAATTAGTTCTGGCGGCAAAAAAGTTCTGAACAAACTTTTATTATTATGTCTGCATAAAAGCTCCAAATGCTTTTGGGTCATGGTATTTCAGTCTATGCAATTGATACCACAAATTCCTATTTACTATAAATTTGAAGAATCAAGCATAGTTTAAATGGTTAACGGAGGTGATCATACCACATACCCATGAGGGAAGGAACCCCATGTTTGATGTCATTTACGTGTGTGAATAAGGGCGTCTATGGTGATATCAGTTTATTAATTACAAAATCTTCATGCCTAGTCTCTATAGACATTTCTATGTCTACATCGACCACTAAGCATATGCATACAAACGTGTAACTCTTCCAAATTATATTCTCACAAGCGTTCAATCGTTTCCAATCCTATGAACGATCCGAAGGAACGAACACTCAACACCACGTGTCCAACTGTCCATGCCATGCATTGCTCCTTCTCTCGTGTAAAGCTAGCTGTTTCTCTGTCTCTTCCTTGCCTCTTTTTGTTACACGGAGTGAAGGCTGCCGAGCTGGTCAGATGCGTGCAAGTGCTCACACGCTAATCGAAGGTGCGTCCATCTTTCACTCTCTTTTATTTTCTACTTTTCTCTTCCCTTTTTATACATTAACCTATCTATTTTACATGATTATATATGTATAATGTATTCATATACTAGTTGTAGATGTATAATATAAAACAATGCACCATGTTTTTTCTTTTCACCAGTTTTCTCTCTTCTCACATTTTTCTTCTTTCGATCTAATTGAGCCTCATGCATGATCATAGATCTAGAAAAGTTATAATAAAAAGTTGTAATACTGATTTGTCACATAAAAAGTTATTTACATAAGTTCTGAGTATAACTTTGTAATTTAATTTTGAGAAGAAAAACATTTTAGTTTTCTAAAAAAAAATTCTTTTTCCAAAAAAGAAAGTCTAAAAAAATTAAGATGATAAGTTTTTTCCGCAAAACGTTATGCACATAATTTATGTGTAGAACCTGTAACTTTCTAAGAATAAAAAATGTGAAAATAACTTTAGAAAACATTAAAGTGATGGTGAAAAATCATGATGATAAGTTGTTAAAAAGTTGTGCTTACCAGTTACATGTGTAATCTTGTAATGTTCCAAAAAAATGTGGGAAATACTTTTTCCATAAAAGGAAATTTTGTTAAGTTATGTTTTGTGAAATATTATATATAAAAGTTATCTGCATAACTTTGCAACATTCTAAGAAAATACGGTGAAAAATTTTGCACAAAAAGTTATTTGATTGGTGCATGGCAGAGTGCGTGATAAGAGAATGAACAGTGTGTGCGTGACACTGTCCAAATAGGGAAAGAGGTGGGAGTTTATTTTTTACGAATAAAGAAACTCGTGGGACTTTTCTAATTGATCATCGATCTAGAATTAAGTGAGCGTTCCCGAATTAATGGGTCAGCAACTCTATTTAAGCCCAAGGTTTTTTAACGAAACTAATAATAAGGAATTTTCCCAAATTTCTAAAATACATTAGCTTGCTGATATTATTTGGCTCGTGGAAAAACACGTACTTTTTTTCCTTTTTTGTTGTTAGTATGGTTCTTATTGTGAACTTCCTTTTCACTTCCGCTTTGAGATATTTGTGCAAACATCTTGGGTCTTATATAGTAAAATAAAGGAGAAAAATATTGTACCCAATTACATTTTTTTTATTTTCTTTTTACAAAAAAAAAAGCAAGAGCTTTGCTGTTAAACTTATTAGGCCTTGTTTAGTTCTGAAAAGTGAAAACTTTTCGGAACTGTAGCACTTTCGTTTGTTTGTGACAAATATTATCTAATTATAGATTAACTAGGATCAAAAGATTCGTCTTGTGATTTACAGCTAAACTGTATAATTAGTTTTTATTTTCGTCTATATTTAATGTTTCATGCATGTGACACAAGATTCGATGTGACGGGGAATCTTAAAAACTTTTTGGTTTTCAGGGTGAACTAAACAAGGCCTTAGTCAAAGAAAGAAAAGAAGAAATGACGGTAAAACAACAATAAAGGAGGAGGGGACGGGAAAGAATAAGCAAATCAAACCAGAACCACTGAGCTTGATCCTGGCTACCCCCACCCCACCACCATCTACACACACTCACAAAAAAACAGAGGGAGTGAATTTAGTAGAGACAGTTCTCATGGAACATTTATGGAAGTATCCATCGTGGATTCATTAACACTATGACTATACAACAACACATGAGACTATTGCTTACATTTATGAGGAATAATTAGAAAGAAACTATAATTCTCTTATGCTTTAGATGTATATGCGAATATACACGTGTTGTAAATTCATGGTGGTTGCCCATAAGTGTTCCGCAGGACAGTACGTCCCCATTGATTTTTCTTTTCTAAAAAAAGGGAATTATAGAGAACCAACCAAAAAAGAAACAAAATCGAAAAGGACCAATCAAAAAGAAAAAAAAAGAGAGAGATCCTGTTACAACTTTTGGAATACAAGAAAATCATCTCTAAGACAACCTACGCTTGACAAATAGCATAACCAGTGTCTTGCTTGAATTGACTGTCCATATTTAACAAAAGCTAACATTACATCAACATTAATTTGCTAAGCAAAAGGGAGCATAATAATGAGATTCTTAAAATAATATAAAGGCATAGGCTCTTGTATATAAATATACACTTGAAAAAGAAGTAGGTTTTCGCACGGACAGACTTGGTGTTCAAGTCTCAACAACATGCTCTCTAGTGAGGGAAAGTATAGCAGGGAATAGGCGACGTGTTTGCAATTGCATCCTCGCAATCTGAAGCTACACGCAATTGTGTTCCCGGATTAATCTATACTAATTAATCTGAACAGCGCTTACAGCAACATAAACACGCCTGGACAAAGTCAATCAACAATTGACCAAATCCGCAGCAATCATTGGAGAATTCCAGGACCCCCAATTGAAGCAACCTTCTTCAATAAAAACCGGTTTTTGCTAGACTGGCCCCTGCTAGATCCGCACCGAATCCAAATCTGGGCTCCCCGGTGATTGTCGCTGTAAAGAAAGCACGGCTTGGTGACACCTCCTCGACGAGGCGGTGGAGCCTCCACAGCACGACGGGCCACTTGCTTGCTTCGGCCTTGGCCAATGGCGGGGTCAGAGGCACCGTCACGAGTTCGGCCGCCGGGTCCTCCCATAGTCCCATCCCCGGCGGCCCCGGCGCCCGTTGCTTTATCGCCGGCCACGGAGGACCGGGCCACTCGTCGGCGTCGCGCCCAGTCAGACGCCCGTGGCATGCCATGGCATGCTTTGCTGCTGGAGTGCAAACTCAGGGCGGCATGCATTTGTTGGTCGCTCGCTCGGTGGTGCGGTTGCGAGCTGTTTTTCCTTTTCGCTATTAGTGCCATTTTTTTTCTTTTTTCTTTTCCTTTTGCTCTTGTTGTTGTTGTTGTTTTTTTTCTTTATCAACCAAGTGGCATTACTTTTTTCTCCCCCTCTGTCGTGTAAAGTTTGATGTTGGACCATGTACTTACGTGGAGTGGGATTCTTTTCAAGTTTGAGCATTTCCTTTCCACAATATATGTTAGTACGCGAGCTGAAGAATTGTTTGTTTGGAGTTGAGAACATTCGAGTAACCGGTACCTAATGTCGTAGACTGATGGATTATTCTATCTCTATATATGTGTTGTTGCTTGGTGTATCGGTGTATGTACTTGTGTTTGCGTAGGGAGACTGCACTGCAAGGTCAACGACGACGACGAGCGAGACCTTTCTTTGCTTGGTAGCGTGCGAGTGCTACCATGTCGATCGCTGAATGAAACGGGAAAGGAACCGAGGAATCTAAGCGCGCGGAAACTTGCACAGCACTCCGTCGTTCCTTGCTCTATCAGATGTAGAAAGAATCTGCCAAAAAAAGGGGGTTCATACATAAAGAGCGGTAACTGGGGCACGAAAGGTACGGAGACGGTGTGTGTACATCCATTGTATCTCCGTAACAGCAAAACTGAAGTTGCCATCAGCTTGATGCTTCAGGCAGCAGAGTTCATTCAGACTTCCGGGACGGTGACCAGCTGGTACTGAATGCAGCGTCAATGCATCTAGAGCACCAATCCTAGCTAGTTCAACACTTTTTTTTCAATCTCCAGCTAGAACTCTAGGTGCTTTGGGTACGTAGAAACCTATGCAAGGTCCTACCATTCTGTTCGTTGGTTCGATCCTTTGCCTCTGGTGGCTTCAGCTTCAGTCATATATCTTAACGTGCAATACAATTACTAGATGATATTTGCTCATTCTTACTTATACTGGCTTATAAAGGCAAGATAAAGTGGCCAGCTTATCAACCAAGCAGCGACCGAACCGAACGACAAGACCGGCCGGTAGGAGGAAACTAAAGCACTTTTTGCGTCGTGTGTTTGCCCCATGGGATCCCCCTAGGAACACAGCATGCACTGGCCATTCTCAAATCTCCCACCCCACCCCACCCCACTGTTCTTTCCTTAATGAGGAGGTGCAGCAACCGTGCGAGCGAGACCATGTATAGAAAAAGCCAAGCCAAGCCATGGGCCATGGCTCCTCCCTCTCATCGCGGCCATCATCAGCCAGCTAGCTCCTGCATGCTCCCGCCTAGTGGTCGTCCTACCTCCTTTCCACTGATCGAAATTAAACACATCTTCTGCTCAGATTTCAGTCACAACGAACGGAAAAGGATCCATCGATCAGAGAAGCCGGCCTTTTGACATTGACCTCGCTCCACCCGCGCGGCTGCAGTTGCAGTCCGACGGCAAAAGGCGGCCGTGCCCGTTGTAAAGGCGCCCAAAGCTCGGCGGAAAGCATATGCAGCCGATGCGATCACAGATTATTTATTTACTCGGCGAAATCGCCAATCATGCGTGGGCTACTACCTCTCGCCTCTGGCCTCCTCGTTGGCTCGCTCGTGCGTGCGTGCGTGCGCGGGGGCTCCACCTCCTCCCCATCCCTATCCAACTCCACTCCACTCCACCACCGGCAGATAAGGATGCATGGCTTCCCCTGCGTAATGTAATGCGCTAGCTAGATTAACTTAACACGGGCTGTTACTCTGGTGTACTAGCTTCTTTTTCTGCTTGGTTTGTGCGTTCCAGTCGAAAGCACATGAAGAAAGGCTCGTAACTTAGCAGCGATCCGAGTCCGACGTTGCCGACATGACTTGGTGCGCTTAGTGCCCCCCCTGGCTTACATTGCAAATTGCATGCATACACTTGCTGCAGCAGCTAGCAGCAACATGCCCGATCCGTGTCACTGCTGATTCGGCTCTCGAGTAAACTAGCCGCTGGGCTCCGCAGCCACTGCATGCATGGTGGCTTTGTCAAGTGCCTGTGCCGGCCGCCTTTGCTCGTGCGCCGTGGCAGTCGTTGGAGGGTCTGGATCGTTCGTTGTTGGTGACTCGGTGAGGAGCAAGAGGTAGCTGCTGCCTGTATATATGTTGGCGGTCAGGAGTCGGGACCGGCAGCTCGATCCTGCAGGTTTGGAGAGCTTTTCGGTGCGCCACTGTACTCTACTGGGAACCATATATGTATCTGGTTGTCGTTTGGTTTTGGGTCGCTGTGCTGTGATCTCCCATTCTCCCGTGCCCTGTTTGCAGTTGCAGGTGTCAACACTGAACAGGATGCATCTCCTGTCCTGAGTCCTGGTCCTGACATCGCCAACTGCCAATCTTGCATTGGCGCCCCACTTATCTTATCGGATCATATTTGGTGTGCTTTCTCAGAGCTAGCAGACCAAAAGATTTGGAGAGCTAGCTAGCTAGGAGCAGGGGGGGACAGGGTTGCGGTAGTTAATGGGGCGTTTCAGTTTGCAATTGGAAGATTGTGCCTGCGTTGGTATGGTTAGGTATCAGACTCATGATGGAGCATGGTTGGCAGTAGATACATAAATAACCTATAGTTAAGCTAGCAGGATTTCAGAAGAGCACATGTTTGGTCTGACGATTAATTAGTTAATATAGTTGTTCAAGTCACTGTTCTAGACACGGCCCTGGCTTTGGCTTGCCGGCCGGTAGGAGCACGAGCAAGAAATTGTTGCAGGAAAACTGCAACCAAGAAATGGTTTACGCTGTCTTCCTCGATCCTCATACGTGGGACTACAGGGAAAAGTACGAGACAGCGTTACAGAACGGCTGGAAACTTGTCTGCATGCCAACAGGCCTTGGGTAACGAAATGTCAAAATTGCACCTACCGCACTACTAGCTCCATGCGATCGATCGAGCTACTAGCTAGCTGGAGTAGCTAGCAAAGGGGGCAATCAGGCAATGACCAGTTCGTCGGAAGATTTAATTTGTTCCCGGCCGCATTGCTTGGGCCGGCGATTCTGGATTTCTTGGCGTTGTGACACTTGGAGCCCCTGGCGGCTTTGCTGTTCGTAAATGGAGTACAGTAAAGCACAGACGTCGGTCGTAACTCGGTGTCGTTAGCATGGCCAGATTACGGGCTTTCGCAAACCATCGATAGGCCAGCCCACAAGAGCACGGCTTGTCTCAGGAGCGCAGAGGGCATGTGGGCCGCGACTTGCCCCTCGTCCTCGTGGGCTCACCATAGTTCGCCGCGTTAGCTTGAAATTAATAAATTACATTGCTTAAATTTGACAGTTGGGGATGTAGCTCAAATGGTAGAGCGCTCGCTTTGCATGCGAGAGGCACGGGGTTCGATCCCCCGCATCTCCATTGTCCTCTCTTTTTTTTTCAGAGCCCGTTTTCCTGTGATAGTTTCAAGGCTCAAATTTCAATATGGGTGTGACTAATTGCTTGGTGCTTGCAGTCTTAGGCCTTGTTTAGAATACACCTAAAAACACAAAACTTTACAAGATTCTCCATCACATCGAATCTTGCGGCACATGCATGAAACATTAAATATAGATAAAAAAGATAACTAATTGCACAGTTTACCTGTAAATCACGAGACGAATCTTTTAAGTCTAGTTACTCTATGATTAGATAATGTTTATCAAATAAAAACAAAAGTGTTACAGTGTCAAAATTCAAAAAAAATTTGGATCTAAACAAGGCCTTAGCCTATATCAGTCCTTGTGTAGAACCTTAAGCTAGTAGAATAAAAAAAATGTATGCAACGTGTGATTGTTTCGTAATTCTCGTGTACGTCAAAAATGCATTTGTAAGATTGTGTTGGATTGCTTATGCAGGGATATGAGGAAGAGTAAATTCGGAGGTATTCTTGTGGTACAAAGATTTTACCACGAGGTGTGTATATGATGAATATTTTATCATAATTACTGTTTTTTTAGCATGGATGCACCCTCATTGCCTAGCCTATATGTAGCTTTGCCCTTGCCTTCATGTTCTAGTAGAGTTCATGGGCAAGTGAGGATATTTCATTTCTATATGCTTATTTGCTTAATTTGCATTGTTCAAAATATGACATATGAAGTGCTCCCTCCGTTCCTAAATAAATCAATTCTTAGAATTTGTCCCAGAGTTTGACTAACTTTATAGAAAAAAGTAACAATGTATATGTCATAAAATGAACACCAAATAAAAATATATTTTACGATGAATTTAATGATACTAAATTGATACCATAAGTCTTAACATTTTTTTTAAAAAAAAATTAATCAAACTTTAGAAGTTAAAATTAAGATAACTCTAGAAATCTATTTATTCAGGAAGACAGTATGAACTAATGCAGTCATGAGACCGCTGATATGAGGATTATGCATTGTAGCCCGGCCCTGTCCCTGCATGGCTCCATATGAAAATATATTATGTGCTAGATTCCTTTTTCCGCTTCGTACTCAGCGCATCCGCAACCAAGTTCCTGCATGGCTCCAAGCAAACCACCCAAGCGAACGAAGGAAACACGCATCCACGCTGAACTCCACTGTTTAGGTTAATTAGGAGGCAGAAATTTGTTAGCATTGGTTTGAGTCACCGGTGTGGAAGCATATTTTACTTTTAGTTGGGAGTAAAGCTACACTGGCGACTGGCCTATGTAAATTGCAGTCTAGGTGCTCACATGACTAGTTTAGGAGGCAGAAATCTGTTAGGGTTTGTTTGGATGTTGTTGGATTCATTTTAATCCATGTGTGTTGGTGTGGGTTGTGATGAAATTTAGTTTAAATTCTACAACAATCCAACTCAACACATGTGGATTGATGTGAATCCGACTACATACAAACAAGGATGTAGTCGGATTCACATCAATCCACATGTATTGAGGTGGATTGGTGTGGAACTTGAACTAAATTCCACCCCAATCCACACCAACGTACATGGATTGAAGTGAATCCGACAACATCCAAACAAGCCCTTAGCAGTGTGTAAACCAAGGCTAAAACAGCTGTGGCCTGTGGCTTGTGCGGTTACGGCGGGAGCTAAACACCTAGCCTGCTGGCCGATGTGGAAGCATGCACGCTCCCAACGCCATAAAATGCCGCAGGCCGCACTGTGACCACTGCCCACAAACCACAAACAGACGCATCGCAAGATGTCGATCACCACCAATTTCCTCGTGCTCGCGCTAGCAGCAGGCCTCGTGCTAGTCGCCTTCCCGAGCCTCTGCCGCGGCGGCGGCGATGACGACGATGAGTGCCAGCCGGTCGGCACGCTGTGGGCGCCGACCCAGAATAACCACTCCTGCGAGGAATGCTGCGAGGCCGGGCACTCCTACAAGACGTACCGGTGCTCGCCGCCGGTGGTCGTCTCGGGGCCGGGGGGCGGCGGCGGCGGCGGCACCAAGGCCATCATGACGCTCAACAACTTCACGGAGGGCGGCGACGGCGGCGGCCCGTCGGAGTGCGACGGCGAGTTCCACAGGAACTCGGAGCGCGTCGTGGCGCTCTCCACGGGGTGGTACGCCGGGGGCAAGCGCTGCGGGAACAGCGTGCGGATCTGGGCCAAGGGCAGGTCCGTGCTCGCCGAGGTCGTGGACGAGTGCGACTCCCTGCGTGGCTGCGACCGTGAGCACGGCTACCAGCCGCCGTGCCGCTACAACGTCGTCGATGCATCCCAGGCTGTGTGGGACGCGCTGCGCATAGCGGGTGACGACGTCGGCGAGTACCCTATCACATGGTCCGATGCGTGTAGCGTTGGATATCGAGACTGTTATAGCTTTTTTCGAGCTTTTTTGGGAATTAGCATAATCTTATTTATCATAGTCTTCTGAATTGTTTGAGATCTAGCTTTATAGTGAGATCAAACAACATTCTTAGAAACCGGAGGGAGTACCTACTAAATCATGTCATGTGTAATCGATCCGCACTGCTAGCTCCAAGCGTGTGTCATGGATTTACTAGTACAGAAATCATTTTTTTACGGATGGCTTTCATTTCCAATGAAGATGGAGCACTTAGGAAACCGTTTGTAACCTCGGAGGAGAGCACTATAGCTAATTAAACGGTTACTAGAAATCAATTTTAAACCATCATTAAAAATACACCTATTTTCAAGGACAGTCAGTTTAAAAGATCCGTCTCTACAAAAGTAAGATTTTGAAGGATGGTTATTATATTAACCATCTCTAAAAATAGGTAATTTATAGGGATAGTTTTGTTAAGTCCACCGTCATCAAAAGTCGACTTTTAAGCGCAACAGAATAAGTCAAGAGTCCTTAAAAATAGCTACAGCACAAATAAATTCATATATTTTTTTCAAATGAAGTTGGATAAAGACAAAATTTATATCAAATTTGTGGACCTTTATGAGATCTAAAACTTCCTAGTTGATAAAATAGCTACGTCCGTAATGGTTATCTATCTTTAGCTATCATTAATAGTTCTAATTTATTATTTCAAATTTTACCTTGTGACGATACTGTTTATTATAATAGTTCCATAGTAGCTCGAGAACACATTGATTAATTAGAACAACAACAACTAAAAGGCACTTTGGTGCTGACAGTTTTTTTATGTGCCCTCCCCACCCCTCCCCCTGCCCTCCACCTCCCCCGAACTCTCACCAGCATCGTGCGGCACGTACCGAAAGGACATCAAGATTGGCTCCTAAGAGCATCTTACCTAAAACACACTACCTAAATATTTATTTAGGTAGCCTTCTATTTTTCTACTATTTATATTTTGCTCCAAACTCCAACAACACTACCTATTTTTGTCGTCCAAGACACTCGCCATGGATGGAACTAAAGGGCGCCGGAGGTACGTTGGGGGCAGTTACCGCGCCGAGTAGGCCACTGCGTCGCTGGGGAAAGGCCGCCTGCGCTACTGGGGATGGGCCACCTATGCCGCACCCTGTGCACCGACCAAGAAGGGGGTGCTCGGCACATCGGAGGATCGGGCGGGGACGAATCAAGCGGCGCCGGTGATGAAGCCACACTGCACCGAGGAAGAAGGCACACCCGAAGCCAATGAGTCACTGGTGGCTGGGCATAGTCGGAAGAGGAGGACAACGTGGAGCTCCCGAGATTGGCGTGGCTTCTTGGCACGAGGACAACCGAGGTGGCGTCGGGCAAGATACAACAGAGGAGGGCGCGAGCTATGGCGGAGGATGGCCAGAGCCGGCAAAGGACCTCCTGATCTGGCACGGAGGAGATCCGGCGGCGGCATCGATGCCAAGAAGAGACGGCGATGGCGGTGGAGAACTCACGGGGAAGAAAACCCGAGTGCGTGTGTACGTGAAATTGGCGAATAGAAATTTGGGTAGCCACCCTTGGCCCAACAAATAGGTAGTGCGAGAGGGGGAATTTGGGTAGCCAACAAATTTGTTAGGTCAAATAGGTAACTTGCTGGAGCTCGGTTTCTTGCCCCCACTACTTAAATTAAGAATAGATAGTCTGTTTAGTTAGTTTGCTAGAGATGCGCTCTTGGATCGAGTTTGCTCTTACGCTTCTTAGCTTCTTGATTTATGCCTTGTTTAGTTCACCCCAAAAATCAAAAACTTTTCAAGATTCTTCATCACATCGAATCTTGGGGCACATGCATGAAGCATTAGACATAGACGAAAATAAAAACTAATTACACAGTTTGCCTGTAAATCACGAGATGATTCTTTTGAGCCTAGTTAGTATATAATTGGATAATATTTGTCAAATAAAAACGAAAATGTTAAGTTTTCGGAACTAAACAAGGCCTCAGGTGAGCTATGATAAGTACTGTCGTCAAGATTGACGCCTATCACGAGTTTGCTCTTACACACCTTGGCTTCTTGCTTGAGGTACGGTGTGTCAGCTATGACAATACTGTCATCATCAGGCGGAGCCACGGAGCCACGGAGGTGCGCCGCCGGTAGTGAAAATACAGCGTGTCTGCACTGACCAAAATTAATTACAGAGGTAAACGAAGAAATGGAGGGCTTATGTCGTCCCCATCAAAGTTAACTACTGGATACGAGTATCCCATTGCCACTTGGCAGGCATCGTTGGCCACGATGGCTCCAGAATCTAAGAGAATACAGTCAGCTGCTGGCTGTAAGATTTTTTTACAGCCTTCTTGTAGCTCACTTATATAATGATTAGTTCATCACTATTAATACATGGCTCACTTGTCTATCTCACAGGTTTTCTTGGTTTTTGTGTCTGAGTCGGCTGTAAACTTACAACCCGCTTTTACTCTCTCTTCTTCTCTCTTCTCCACCTCAGCATTTAGCTGGCTTACACCTGCTATAATACTCGCCGCTCTGAGAGACTAACCCATGCGCGTAGGCTCCCTATAAATACGAACCACATGGTGATCTCCAGCTGCACACAACACAACGCAACGCAACACAACACAGAACAGTTTTCATCACAAAGATGTCGACGGCCAGCCTACTCATGCTTGCTCTGGCAGCGCTCCTGCTCGTCATCACCTTCCCAAATCTTTGCGGCAGCAGCGCAGCAGCTCACGGCCTAGACCAGTGCCGGGGCGACCCGCTGCGGGCGCCGAGGACGGGCCACACGTGTGGGGAATGCTGCAAGCCCGGGCACATCTACAAGACCTACCGGTGCTCGCCGCCGGTCTCCGGGGACACCAGGGCCATCATGACGCTCAACGACTTCTCCGAGGGCGGCGACGGCGGCGGCCCGTCGGAGTGCGACGGCAAGTACCATAACAACACTGAGCTAGTAGTGGCGCTCTCCACGGGGTGGTACGACAAGGGCGAGCGCTGCCACAAGCAGATACAGATCCACGCCAAGGGCAGGTCCGTGCTCGCTAAGGTCGTCGACGAGTGCGATTCCCTACACGGCTGCGACCCCAAGCACGCCTACCAGCCACCGTGCCGCCCCAACATAGTCGACGCGTCCCAGGCCGTGTGGGACGCTCTACACATCACCGGGGATGAGGTTGGCGAGTACCCTATCACCTGGTCGGATGCATGAGCTAGCTAGTCGTGTGTATATCTCTGCTGGCTTGACGGCAGCTATATATATATTTACCGTTTTGTTACAACTATCGATATGAATGTGTGGTGATATAGTGTAAGTTCATGAGTGCCTCAGATGTCGTTGATCAATGGATCAATAAATGATACTTCCTTCGTATAAAAACATTTATGACATTTAACTTGTAGGATCTTTGATGTGTGTTTGTGGTTATTTATTAATATGCTCTTAAATCCATCAAACTTATAGGGTTTTGTAAGTACTTGGTGAGGACGGGGTTCCCCATCTTTCGTTAGGTGGAGATAACTCTCATTTTTGGTTGGAACACGACACGCCGATCCAACTTTAAGTTTCTTTCTATCGTGCCACCACACTTCAACTAGGTGGCAATAGCGACGACATAGATCATTGACAAGGCTAGTCATCTAATGCTATCAAGGAGCATTGGCTCACCAAGTTCAAAGGTTGTCTCAATACTACATAAAAGATTTTGCGAGGCACTGCCTAAATGTTAATAGAGAAGGACATAAAATTTGAGTGCGTCCTAAAATATGCAACAATTCCGAGAGAGGAAAGACAATTTTTGGAGGCACCAAATAAATTGCCATCTCCATAGTCAATTAACGAAGGAGGGGCCTTATAAAAGATCCATCTTTGAAAATGGACATCATTTTCAGATATGCATCTCTCATATGGTCCGCCTCTATTAATCTAGCAAAACCATCTAACCTAAAAAATGAGAAAGAAATTTTGGTTCTTTGATATTAAGATAAGAAGATAGGTATAGATATATAGATATGGATTATCCTACCAAATATACGTATGTTGGTTCTTCAAATGTGTCCGGCCTCTTTGTTTAGGATAAAACCCATGAATGCAAAGCAAGACTTTCTTCAAATTTCATTCAACTGGATGATCATCTCGGGCGGCCTCATGTGTACGCTGTGCTAGTCAATATTGACCTCGATTGTGTCCGGGCCTTGTTTAGTTCCAAAATATTTTGCAAAATGGACACTGTAACTTTTTCGTTTGTATTTGACAAATATTGTCCAATCATGGACTAACTAGGCTTAAAAGATTTGTCTCGTCAATTCCGACCAAACTGTGCAATTAGTTTTTATTTTTGTCTATATTTAGTACTTTATGCATGTGTCTAAAGATTCGATGTGACGGGAAATCTGAAAAATTTTGCAAA
>Ga0182004_10000814_pt1 | contig 20873 bp, 9 predicted proteins | sample Sormic07211540_1_FD_120479 | JGI IMG/M metagenome (GOLD analysis project Ga0182004, IMG submission 120479) | Endophyte microbial communities from Sorghum bicolor roots, Mead, Nebraska, USA - 072115-40_1 MetaG | ecosystem: Host-associated > Plants > Roots > Unclassified | place: USA: Nebraska...
CGCGAAGTTGACCCTGATTGGGCACTGTAGCAGGGCGGGCGCCCAGGAGAGTAGGGCGGGCGCCCTGCCTCCGAGCCCGATCGCCTTCCCGTTCGTTCCCGTGGCTTCTGGAGTCTTCTAGATAGTAGAAAATTACGCGGCACGTTAATATCTCTATGTAATCCCGACATGTGGGTCTTTCTTCCATATTTCCTGATAACCCCTTGCAGAAATAGACAAACACCAAAACTCGTGGAATTCTATCAGATAAAACCCTAAGTCTAGGTGTTGGTTGCATTTGAATCCTTTTCCATGATTAGTTGATGGTTAAATGTGAGCATTAAGGACCGTCAACAATGGGTAAAGATGTACAACTTCTGCAAAGTATTAAAAACTAGTATACTAGCCGAGCTCACAGTCAGGAGCGGCCTTGGGGACATCTACATTAAGGGTGATGATTCTTGTTGTGTTAATATGCTCATGTTTATTGTTTAATGTTTTACATTATTTATGTCATATTGATTATGAGATTGTGGGATCTATACAATCTTGTTGCTATACTTGTGGAGTTTGACATGGACTCACTCTTGCTATTTCCCCCACACTTTAGGAGATGTTTTAGGCTTGTGATCAACGAGTTGGATCCTGTAGAGAGAAGTTAACACCCGAAGTTTGGAGTTATCTTTCGTTATATGATGCCTAAGGTTATCTCTGATTTACTAAGCACGTTATTATATTTATGCATTGTCTTTTGATATTATCCCTTATTTGTAGCTATATGTGAGATTTGTACTTTAAGACTCACATATGGTGCATATCTGATTTTGTCCTTAAAATTGGGTATTACATTAATATAATATGAGTTGCAAACCAAAGAACGAATACAAACAAGTTGCTTACTTGAATCAGAAGAGTAAATACAAAAGTACCTCAGAACGCGGTTCCAAGCGAGGGAGCCAAATTCAGACGAATACAGCTCCTGAGGAAGCTCCAACAAGCCGGGACTCCTCCGAATCTCTACTCCTCTACTCTATTTCTCTAATCTCTATCTTGATTGCTAGCCTAGATCTAGTGGATCTCTATCTAATGCTCTGACTCTTCATCTCTTGATCTGGCCTCCTCCAGGGGGGTCTAGCCTTCTATTTATAGCTAGGTAGGATGGACACGTGCTGTTGGATCAAACCGACTTAACAAGCGGCCGAGATGGCTCTTCAGAGGCGGTGGAGGAAGCTTCCAGAAGGGGGAGAAAACCCTAGCCATAGGGGGCCGCCCGGCGCTAGGGTGGGGCCGCCCGGCCCCACCTGGCGGCTGCTGACTCCCCCGTTGCGTCGGGTGTCTTCTAGAGTGTTCCTGATCCCTCTGGTGTCATCATTCCGTCGCAGATAAGTTTTGTGGCCGATTAGCACTTAAATTCATCTTTTCAGCACTTTCTGAAATAATACCTAGAAAACACAAAATATACAAAACTCGTAGAACTTGTCAGTAATAACCCTATTCTAGTAGATATTCATTTCTAGTGGAGAAATAAATGCTAACACATTTTGTAAGTTAACAGGTGTCAACATCTATAGACTTTGTCATCATCACAACTGTTCTATGTGGATACGATATTTAAAACCTCCAGGTAAAATATGACATTGGTATGATATCTGTGCGCTTGCGGATAATCTTACTTAAATCTTTTAAAGGAGTGCAGTTAATTTATACAATATATGTTAAAGATTTTAAATGTTAAAGAAATGATACAACATAAATAAATATATATCACTTCGTTGTTTTCCTTAGATCTTTGGTTGTTCGTTTCGCACTATTTTGCTAGTAAATCCTACTACTAAAAAAAAGGGAGAAAGTAAATCGTTTACCCGGCAATCGCTGGCTCGCTAGCTATGCTCTCATTGGGTCGGTCTCGATGCCAGCCCAACAGCGTGCCTCCTCTGTACAACATGTAATATAGGTTCTTACGTTGTAGATAATTAAAGTTGATGTTTTAGTTTCGCATTCAAAGTTAGAGTTAACTATTTATCTTTTTTGAACTCGCTTTGTACATATGTTATCGTGGTATTTTGTATTCCTATTGCAACGTATGGGCATTTACCTGTATATAAGGCCTTATTTAGTTCTCACCCTAAAAAGTTTTCATCCATCACATCGAATCTTTGGACGAGTACTAAATATAGATAAAAAATAAACTAATTACACAAATTGGTTGAAAATCACGAGACCAATCTTTTAAGCCTAGTTAGTCCATAATTAATCTTAAGTGCTACAGTAACCTATATATGCTAATAATTGATTAATTAAGCTTAATAAATTCATCTCACAGTTTTCAAATAAATTATATAATTAGTTTTTTTATTAATATCTAAATACTTTTTCCAACGCCCTAGGAAATATTCGATATGATAAAAAAAAAATCGTACTGCAACTAAACAACGCCTAAAACAAAGCAACCGCCTCCGGCCTCCGCCCTTCCCCGCTCCTCTCCACTCTCCGGCCTCCGCTTCCCATCCCGATCTCAGCCTGCCGCTGGCACCCCTCCTCCCCTTCCCTCCCTCTACCCGTCGCCGCCGCTGCCATGGACGAAGTCGTCAGCCAGGTAGCCATCCGCCCACCTCCTCTCAACCCGCCCCCTCTTTGTCCTTTATCTCTCTAAGCTCGGGAGGCGTGCTGCTGCAGATTTTGGAGAAGCAAGTGCTGTCGGCCGCGAAGGCGGTGGAGGACAAGCTCGATGAGGAGATCGCCGCGCTCGACCGCCTCGATCCGGACGACATCGAGGCGCTCCGCGAGCGCCGGATCCAGCAGATGCGCCGCGCCGCCGAGCGCCGCGCCAAGTGGCGCGCGCTGGGGCACGGGGAGTACACCGAGGTCCCCGAGAAGGAGTTCTTCTCCGCCGCCAAGGCCAGCGAGCGGCTCGTCTGCCACTTCTACCGCGACAACTGGCCCTGCAAGGTGCTACTGCTCTCCCACTCTCACTGCTGCCGTATGATTGTCGCAGTTAGATGCGGATCTCGTGGCAAATTGGCTGTTGTTAGGAATGGTGTGATATTTCGCTGTTCGTACTCTTTTTTATCAAGATCGGATCTTTATTGGTCCTAGTATCGTTCCCTTTGGCTCGGCTTGCATTGGACTGCTGAAATTTCTGTTTTATCTGCAGGATTGAGTGCCAGCACCGCATTTATATAGCCCTATAGATTAGTCTTGCCGTTTAACTTTCTATTATCCTCAATATGTTGACACTTCACTTAGATTGCTCTGGCCCCCTAGAGTGAAATGGAACTTAGGCGTTATGTTTTCATTCAGTTCACCGTTATGTTTTCAATCAGTTCAGTGGCAGGGCTAGAGACTCAGCTTTTTCTTTGTTTTGGGTTGGGTGGGGAGTGGGGTGGGCGCTGTCAACTTAGAAATAGTACAATAGTTATTTTATTTTAGCACAATCATACATGGGATACCCTAGAGCACCACACCATACTTGTTACGGAGTATTTGGGTATTGCTTTCCTATTTTCACGTTTACTTGCACAAATGACCCTGATCTTGTCTGGGAGAGGTAAGTACATCCCATTGTGTTGATCAACTTCATTTATTGACACATTGGAGGCTTTGTTGTACATATATGTTGGATTATTTGTTAAAAATCCCATTGTGTCACTCAAATGCACACCTTCAGTGCAATACCAGAAAACTAAGCTGTAAAGATTTAACAATATGAGCTAGAGCTATATTGTTGTTCTAGATAAATTTTATTTGATCCCCTGGTCCACCATGTCAGTATGCAACCACTTAAGTAACATTCCCAAAAGACTAGGGTAACACAGCTGAATTGCTTGATACTTCCAAGGTAGCATAATCGAAAGGTTTTCCCACATCTTATTTGTGTGTTCTTTGGGGGCGAAGGGGCCAAAGCAAACATGACCATAGTAGAGCTACATGTTCAGATTTTCAGGTCGTTAGGAGGGGGGGGGGGTGCCTAGCAGTAGAGTATGAGGTTGTGGTAGATGAGGCCATAAGTGAATCCCCAATTCTCCTTGAAAACAAACATACCCAGTTCTGCTTGTGTTTTTAAGTTATTTTGAAGGAAATGTCCATTTTACATCCCATGAACTTTCAATTTACATCGTGGACTATGAAACAGTCTAATTGATGGAAAATTAACTAATTTCCACCCCAATACACATGTATTGATGTGAATACAGGCACATCCAAACAAGCCCTTAGTGTTGCTCCTACCGATGCAGTGTCTTGTGTTTCGTGGTTTTATCTGTTGACAAAACAGTCGTATTGCTCTATTTGCATGTTAAAAACCGCTACCAAATCAAATCAGCAAACAAAATGTGGTTGTTTAGAGAGAGGGGGGGGGTAAGAATATAGAGAGTTAGGGATTTAAAATGTAGAATTATTGTAGTTAATGGTGTAAAGTAGATTACTGTTGAAATTCAGGGGATGTGACTTGGAAAAATTGTTTTCAACAAAACGTTGCAACTATACTAGTTATTGGTCCTTGTTTGAAATTAAAACTGAAGTGGTAGATGCTGACATAATAAACTTAACCAAGTTTGGGAGCAAATTTCTAGTTTTTGTTAGCTGTTGAAGCAGTTAGTGACGGCAGAAGACATTCAATGACTAAAACCAAAATATCCTGCAAATATTTATTTTTGAAATAGTAATGTCTACTATCATCAGTATTAAGAGTAACTTGTACTACAGAATTACAGATCATACTCTTGGATCCATTACACCATGCTCTCGGAGACTGGTTTCAGCCATAGATTGACCTGATTTTGCAACCTTCATAATTATCTTGATGGGATATCAAGAAAAATATCTTTCCATTAATCACCATGGAAGAAAATATTCTTTGCATGCAAGTGATGAAGAGGCCATTCAAAGTTTAGATACAAGAAATCAGTGTCCTCAACTCCTCATCGTGCCCATCTTTGGTTCTGATTATATTAAAACCTTTTGCAGCCAGCCTTGCTTTTTTTTGTTAGATTCAAATTAAGCACCCATTTGCGCCATATTGCTGTCTTACCTGTTAGATTTGCAGCCAATCCTGTCTTGTCGAGTTAGATTCACAGTAAGCACCCTTTTGCACCATATATCTTGCCTAGTAAAGGTAATTAGATTTTGATTTCTTGTTCTTCGCTAGTGTGCAAAGATCCTTAGCGTCTTTCCACTTGGGATCCTGCGAAGCAGGTTGCTAATCCTTGACAAATGTCAGTAGACACTCTGTTTGAATGCAATAAATACTTTATGTACAGATGAAATACAACAGCCATTGACATAAATTTTGTGATACTGTTCCTCAAATTGCAAAAGCTTTAGGCCCTGTTTGGAGCCGATCCCTGGGCGCTTATGGCAGAAAAAGGAGGCCAGTGGCCACAAATGGCCCGATTAGGTGGACAATTTCCATGCCCATGCTTCCTTTTCCCATGCTCTCTCAACTGTTATTAACCTTGAAGGTTTGACTGCATTAGTGGAGATGACATTATATAGGGAGCCTCATGTGCCATATGGTCCTTGATATATAATTAACTCCCCCTTCAAAATCAAGGTGGAAGTGGAGGATTTGAAGCATTGAGTTGAGCAAATGAAGCCGATGCTGCTCTCGTGTTTGTGCTTTAGTGTAGAAGTCTGCTACTTGCAACTCTGAGGGCACATACTGAAGAGCAGGTTTTTTTTATGATAGTGGGAACGAGTAAAGAAGGCAACACCAATGTTTCATTTGATCATTAGCAACCTTTATGGATCCAGTATTATCACATAGAAGAGGTGTGGGAACATCACATGAAATGCCAAAATCAGCAAGCAACCATCGAAGCCGTAAATCTCTATAGTGGTAGCCGCAAGTGCTCGAGGTTCAGCCTCTGTATTGGAGTGAGGTACAAATGCTTGTCTCTTGGACTTCCATGCAAGAGAAGAACCAAGATGAATGCAATAGCCTGTGACAGAGCAGCGATCCTTAGGAGCACTCGCCCAAGTGGAGTTTGAGTAAGCATGAAGCTGAAGCAAACTATAACAAGCATAGAACAAGCATCGAGATGATGTTCCCAAGTATCTCAGCACACGAAGCAAATGACCAAAATGAATATAAATAGGAGCACTCGCAAAATGATTTATAAAATATGGAACTGCATTAGCAATATCAGGTCCAGTAACAGTGAGATAAATAAACATGGTTGCCCACGATATGCATATATCGAGAAGGGTCCTCAAGAGGTATACCATCAGTAGCACAAAGCTGCAAGTGGATTAGCCATGCGATTATTAGTAATGCCTGAACGAGCAATAGGGCCCTTTATGTATTTGGACTGAGAGAGATAATATTCCTCTGCAGAATGGGAAACCTCAATCCCTAAGAAATAACTGAGAGGACCCAAATCATCATAAATCTGAAATTGCTCACCCAGCTGACTGCTGCTTCGCATGAGAAATGTTTTCCATATCGTCGCTCGTAATCAGCATATAAAAGAAGCAAGTACGTTCACATAGAGAAAGTTCGAGCGGGATCATTAGCACTAGGTGAAAAACCAGCAGCCCTTGTCACAGAAACTAAGGATGAGGAGCCTATTTAAGACTATATAAAGCATGATGAAGACGACAAAATATCCCAAGGGAGCATCAACACCTAGGGGTTGCTACCTCTTCATTCAAATCATCATATAAAGCAATGACAGTCATATCCCAAGATGAAGTAGCAGCCTTTGCAATCAGATTATGGACGGTAGTTATATAAGGGCATCCCCAATGGTTTCCAAATAGCTAGTCTAGGAAGAATTCTATTGGCTATCAGGGAGAGAGATCAAGTAGCTAGCGACTCCCAAATAGCTAGTCTAGCACGACCTCCAAGAAACAACTCTCTCATAGCTCAAATAATTCTCACCTAGTGTTCTTTTTTTTATTATTTCTAAGCCCAATCTAGCTAGCTATTTGAAAGTTGCCATTGAAGATGTCCTAAGCAATCGATGCAGTCTCATTATGATCACATCTATGAGTCTGTCGAAAATCTATAGCAACAAGCCTAGCTTTATATCGCTTAATAGAACCATCAGACCTGGTCTTAAGGTCTTTTGAATACCCATTTAGATGTTATAGGCCTGGCATGTGATGGTAATAGAACAAGATCCCAAGTGCATGTCTGATCAAGGGCAGCAAGCTCCTCAGACATCGCCAAGCTGCCATTCAGGAATGATAGAAGTTTCGTGATACATGGATGGCTCAGCAACAACATTCATGCGTGAAAAACCATACTTGTCAGCAGGCCCAGTAGTAGTGCCTAGTGCGACCCTGCGGTTTAGGCGGTGGAGGTGGAGGTGGGGGTGGGGGTGCAGAAGCAGGAGCAGGAGTCTCATGTGGAGACAACACAGTAGGTGTGATGGACAAATGTTGATCGGGAATGGGCATAATGGATGAGAATGGTGTAGACACATCATCACTGGAAGAATGAGTAAGAGGACAGAGAAATTGTGTGGACTCTGGGGGAGAGTATGAGGGTTGAATAGAGTGCTTTCACTCCCTATATTTCAGCCTCCCACTACACGAAGCTTGTCCTACAACAACTTCCCCCCGTACAAACTTCAATTTGTTCATTCGCCTCAAGTTGCACTCTTGGTGTCATGGGAGTATAAACTTCACATTCTAAAGTGCTCAAACTCAAATCCATTCTCACATTTTCGTATGTAACCTTTTTTATCTGATCCATAGCCAATAATTTTACACCTCAGTTACCAAGTTGGCACTAAGGGCTCAATTTGCCAAATGATAGTTCGTGACCCTGAGCACCCAAACACTTAAGGGGGCACCTTGAATTCTCTTTGACCTAGGAAAAGTTCATCTAGGGACTTCAAGCCAAATATCTTCTTTGGGATACAATTGATGAGTGATGACCTACATGGACATCATCACTGCTTAGCTGAAGAAAAACTTAGGAATTCATGTGGAAAATGAACAAATACGAGTGTGAGTTCATTCCAAGCAGCATAAGCTTCCTGAACCTTTTCCTTCACAGAGTGTTGAGGTTGTCAAATTTGTTTCTATTTGTGTAGAAGCTCTTGTAGAGGTAATATACCTCTGAAATCTTTTGTTAACTTTAACAGACACTCTTCCTCAGAGATAGATTCAAATAATGACAAATGAATGGTAACATGGTATCTATCCGTGGTCAGGAAGTGCTTCGAGTCCTGTGTCCTTGCTTTGCTCTACTGAAGGATAATGCATGTTTTTTCTAAGAACGTTATTCAGTAATTTGGACCATATCTTTGAGTGACAAAAATGCTCAGGAAGATGAACAAACCTGAATTGTTCTGAAATGTATAAATCATGATAAGACCATTCATCTCTCGGAATTTAAACATGAATCAAAGCCTAAGGGCCCTATGGGAAGTTAGTTCGGTGCTTTGTTTGGTTTACCAGGCCATTTTTTCTCAACACTGATTCTTTTGGCCTCCCCTAGAGACAGCTAGACAATTCCAATTGTTGGCACAGAAAATGTTCATTGTTAGCCCTTTAAAAAGACCAATAGTTCAGACAAATGAACCTGCAATGCCTTAAGGTTCTAGGCTTCTGAGATTTATGATAATGAGTTGCAGTGCATGTTGGAATAATGTGTTAGCCGTATCTTTCTAAACTTTGCTGGTAGCAATTAGTAGATGTGCTCATTACTTCATTGTGTGGACATAGAACATTTTAGTGATCGAAGGAGGTGAGATTTATGATAATGAGTTGCAGTGCATGTTGGAATAATGTGTTGGCTGTAGCTATCTAAGCTTTGCTGGTAGCAATCAGTAGATGTGCTCATTAGTTCATTGGACGGACATAGAACCTTTCAGTGGTTGAATGAGGTGATCTAGCCTCTGGACTTCTAAGGTTTGGTTGCACCTGTGACCCCCTGATTCAGAATGAGGAGAAAAATGTTTGATTTGCATGAATTAAAACATCTTGGAATTGCTACCAGTCATTAGTGTTTGTATTTCCTTGCATATAGCCTCTATATGATCCAGTTGTGCACTTGTGCTCGTAGCGCATCCAATCTTCCTTGACCACTTCCAATTGACCTTGCAGTATGCAACTGTTGTGTAACCAGTTGCTTGTGCTTGTTTGCAACAGTGCATTGCAAGCTGTGGGTGCAACGAAATGATCTCATGTGGTGCTTCCACATCATTCCTTTGTAGGACAGTATCTAGAAAGGTTTGCTAGGGTTGTGGTCTATTAAAGTTACACTTCCCTTCTTTTCATCCACCATAGTTTCGATCTGTCTTTGGAGTGGTGTTACATGGTGCCAGGCCTACAACGGACGCAAGAAGGCCAGCACAGCATGATAAGAGGATTAGTGCTTCCTATTAGGTTTGTTAGGTGTTAGTTCAGGGCTTGTTTATAACTTTATATTAAGATTGGTTTGTTAGGAACTTAGGATCAAGACTAAGTTGTTCCATTGTCTTCTATATATGGGAGTGGATAATCATGAATAGGGAAGCTAAAGTTGATATCTTAACCTCTCTCTCAGTTCCATAATCCTAGCACCAGGGAGGCAAGGCTTATCGAGCATAGCAGTTGCTCTACAACACCTTAAGCCCATAACCTCACAACAAATGGTGCAGACTATTTTTGGGATGTCTCACAACAAATGGTGCAGACTGCAATGGTTGGGATGTCTTGCAAGATTCAAATAGATTTGTGTTTGAAATTTCTTTTTTTTTCTGTATAATCTCAAAGCTGATGTTCCTTTGTGCTATATTTGCTTTCTTCTTCCTACAATCCTATTGATACAGTTACGATCTGTTCATTGTGTCGGTTACTAGAAGTGATGGTATCATTTAAATTGTGTTCAGTCTTGCCATCTTGTCTATTAGAATATGAAAAGCCTAGAATTTGTAGAGTCTAGAATGAAGAGTCTTAGTAGTTCAGGAGTCATGTAACTCCTTTATAAACTGATGATCAATCAATGGAATAGTAGAGATTATTCCTCTCACATGGAAATGATCTCCATTTTGTTCGGGAGCGTGTGGCCCTTGGAGCTGTGCGGGTTCTTCATGTTCCCACATCCCTTCAGTATGCCGACATATTTACTAAGGGATTGCCAACTGGTGTCTTCATCAACTTTCGATCCAGTCTCAATGTTCGATCATCTCCCGGTTGAGACTGCGGGAGGGTATTAGAATATGAGAAGCCTAGAATTTGTATAGTCTAGAATGAAGAGTCTTAGTAGTTCAAGAGTCATGTAACTCCTTTACAAACTGATGATCAATCAATGGAAGAGTAGAGATTATTCCTCTCACATTGTGCTGTGCAATACCATTTTTTCATGTTGCTCTCTTGACCTGCAGGTTGTGGATAAACACTTGTCAATTCTTGCAAAACAGCATGTAGAAACACGGTTTGTGAAAGTCCATGCTGAGAAGGCTCCCTTCCTGACAGAGAAGCTCAGGATAGTTGTCCTTCCGACTCTTGCTATAGTTAAGAATGCCAAGGTCGAGGACTATGTGGTAAGTGAACACTCTTGCTAGTGTTTCCTTAGCATTGTGTTTGACAATAAAGTCATTTTATTCTTCTGGTATTGCAAGGTTGGCTTTGATGAGCTTGGCGGCAAAGACGACTTCAGCACCGAGGATCTGGAAGAACGGCTGGCGAAATCCCAAGTTATCTTCCTCGATGGAGAAGGGTCTGCATACGCCGCAAAGCAGGCTGCCGCCACCAAACGAAGCGTTCGGCAATCAGACACCGGCGACTCATCTGACTCTGAATAGCTCCTCTGTTGGTATTATATCTTAATGGGTACACAATACAGACGTATGTTGGCTGAAAAAAGAGGGTGTTACTCCAGTTTTGAAATTTGAGCTGGGATTGACATTATATATCTCAAGATCTTGAACCCTGATATAGGTTGTGGTTTGAGCTGTTGGATTGTATAGTTCTGTCTTGTGGGCTCACATCTGATTGGTTTGCTCGAGTGATTTGTTTGCCCTGAACCGCGAGGACAACCCTGATGAGAAAAGAGAGAGAGAGAGAGAGAGAGAGAGAGAGAGGAGGCCCAGGCTTTGCTGTTGTGAGCTACTACTACTGTCTCAGTGCTGCGCATGATGATGCGCCATGAATGAGCGGTCTCGCTCAATCTAGGACCATGTGCTCCGTGCGGCAGATTGCCTCGTCGTCATCATCCCCTGCTGCGTCGTCCTCTGTACAACATGGACGCAGCTGCGGCTGCTGTTGCTCATCCATGAATAGATTCTGTGCCGTGTCCTGCAGACTGCAGTGTCACCTTTTCAGCTGCTGCTGTGCTCACTCGTTTCCCCATGTGCTCATCATTGAGCATCCTGGCCTCCTGATCAGATGAGATGAGATGAGATCAAAAGTGGAGAAGAACGGTAAAGGTGGCGGATCCGCTGTCTGTTTTGCGCAGATTGTGCCTGCTGGTACTGGTACACCCCCTGACGGCAGCTTGAATGCCGGCAAATTTAGGGATTGGGATTGCATGCATTGGATTGATTGAATCCCAATTGAATTGCAGCTTCAGATCGGTCGGTTGGTATGCTAGGTATCAATGCGTTTCTGGGACTATTGATTGTGTGTGCTACAACTGTTTGTATTGGCATGTTTGGACGCCACGCAGGTTTTTTTTTTACTACTGTAGTACTGGACGTTTCAATTCTTTGCAATGTGCGGTACCTGCAGTGGACAGTGGAGTTAGAGCTAACATTTGGATCTTGTTTCGCTTAAATTGGACACCAGAAGATGTGGATACTTACAAAACTACAAGTAAAAATAGCATAATACGACTTCCTTGGTCCTACTAAAGATGTGTTTGGTAAAACTCTTCTTGACGGGGTCAACTAGAGGAGTAGGAGTCATAATTTGTGGATCATCTAAAACGGCTCTAGCTTTGTTTTTATTGAAAAAACAGCTCTTTTACGTAGAATGTTTGATAGGATCGCCTGGAGGAGCCAGAGCTAGAGCTGGAGAGGGGTCAAGTCCTAAAGCTCTAGCTCTAGTAATATACAAAATGAGTAGACAAATTCTGGTAAGGTGGGTGGTTACATCAGACGCACGATTGAGAGTACAGAATTATTGTTAGCTTCCTAGTCTTTTCCTCCCAAGAATCAGAAGGGAGAACATTCAGAACTTTTCGATGAATTATTGAGTCCAATCAGGACGAACTTTACAGGCTCTTATACATATATACTTTTTTTTAGCGCGACTCGGGTCTAGTCATGACACTGAAGGAAAAAAAACACATGTAACGTCACCCATGCTTTTTCCGTGAAGACATCTTGACTCGGTCCAACAAGAGACGTCTCCTACAATATATACTACTGTTTAGTTCACCCCAAAAATCAAAAACTTTTTTAAGATTTTCCGTCACATCAAAACTTGCGGCACATGTATGAAGCATTAAATATAGATAAAAACAAAAACTAATTGCACAGTTTGTCTGTAAATCGCGAGACGAATTTTTAAGCCTAGTTACTCCATGATTGGACAATGTTTGTTAAATAAAATGAAAATGCTACAATGTCAAAATCTAAAAAATTTTTGGATCTATACAAAGCCAAGTACTAGTACTTAGGAGGGGTCAATTACTTGGATCCAATGAAATGACGCAACACGACACGACGGCACTTTTGTCACGTTAATCTACTTGGCCGGCCAATAAACTAGGGTTTATGTCCCTTGTTTAGGACACCTAATGGCTGATGTAACCACAAAAAGATACGCGTCAGCCGGGCTAACAAAAAAAAAAGGGTTACTAGCTAGTTATGAATCAAACGACGACCTTGACATGATCTCCGGAAGATCACAGGCAGGAAGCGACAGAAAGGAATTGGACTGGGAGCTCAGGAGTTGTTGGAAAGCATCACCGGAAAGAATCGTTATAATATATGTGCTTGTAAGTTGGAACGCAACAATAATTTTAGGTCCTGCATCATTGACTAATTTATGGTGCAACCTTCATATATATGAGTACTTGTATAGTATAAGTTGCTAGATGGGGTTGAACATGGAAAACTTCAATGGTTCTAGTGAAAATTCGAGAAGATTGTTACAAGTTCAGGAATCCAAATTAGTGTTACTCTACAACAGTTTGCAGATGTAATTAATAGGAGTTGCAGCAGTACAGACAATAATGGTCTCTTGATACCTCACAAGTGACAGAATTTACAGCATGCTAATTTATATACAATAAAAATATCGCAACTGACTTTTTTGAAAAAATAAAATAAAAAAATCTCACAAATAAAGTGTTTAAAGTCAACGGTAGAGATGAAATAAAAATGAAGTAGACCTAAAGGTAAATTCTCAGAAAAGCAACGGGATTATATTCGTGCTCATTGCAAAGGCGGACCAGACACCTAACCGGTTGGATCACCAATAGCTAGCCAGCAAGGGATTCTTCTTGTACACATGAATGAAAAAGATGAGAAATCCAAAATATGCCGGCCACCACACTTTCACACTTGTGGATGCACATCCATCCATGGATGCCCACTCTCCTAGCTAGCTCAGGGAATAAGTCCTCGGTGTTAATAGGAGGTGAATACAACCATTTGTTGTTCAATATTACTTACAAGAAATGAGGTTGTTTTTGACAAGTGCTAATCTTAATTTTTTTTGTAGGCGCTATTGAAAGGAACACATTGGTTATGTCAACGAGCGCAGTTAATTACATAGATGTAAAGACAACAAAGAACACATCTTTCAAATTCATTGAGCACTAGAGACATGCTCTTTGTCTTGTTTGGATGGCCACAATATTAATTGGAGCTTTGAGATGGACACTTTTTACTTCTTATTATCTTTGGTATGATTCTCTTGGTCTCAAGAGATGAAGTTGGGCTTGTCTCCTTTCTCTAAAAAAATAGTGAAAATCTAAAGATGATAGAATTTGAGTCGTTGAAGGTGGGTTGTGCACCCAAGAGCGATAAATTTAGGTTTATTTTTAGGTTAACAATAAGATATAGCGATTGTGTAATGGACACCTCAAAATCAACAATATTTTCAACACAATGTGTTAAAATATTTGCGTATTATTGAAAATGATGAAAAGCTCAGCCAAGATAGAGTGCAAGGCTACTGTGCATAAGCCTAAAAGATCGTGCCTTCTACGATTTTTTTGACCAAAAAAGACTAGGGGGAGATCCCATACTGTGAGAATTTTTATATTAATTAGGGGGTTTGTCTTTGTTGTGGTCGTTTGCTTGCTCATGTTGTTAGTAGATTTGCCTTAGTTAGTTTTTATATTTGTTCTACTGCTCTTGTTTTGTGTTACTCTAAAGTCGTTGTTTGTTCAGCCTGGACCTTCTTATCAATATAATTGGCAGCACTACCAATTGATTCACTTCAATAAGTAACTTCAGGTAAACTTAAGTATTATTACTCCTTTTCCTTCAAAATGTCTATTCGACAATTAAGATAGACAAGCCTAGTAGCTAGCAATAAATCCAGTAACCCAAGCGTCCATTTGGATCCTTTCATTAGGGCTAAATTTGAATCTACTTCATGAACTAGGCTATTTAACTTATGTTCCACCACTTTTTATAAATCTTAAGTATAAATCTGTGTCAAATTCAAAAGGTAAGAAATGAAAATAGAAATAGTAAGAAACAGAAAGTGAGATTCGCCGCCCGATCTCCTTCACTCGTCTCTGTCTCTCTCTCGAGTCACCACACTAAAGGCTTCTTGTGGGGATCCTCATGTTCGTCAAGCTTTCACCCGCGGCAAGGAACATGATTCTTAATTCTTAAAACTGGATCGGATACGAACAGATATGATTGATATTATATTTGTTTTCATATTTCTGGTCGAATTCGGATTCGAATACGGATAATATCAACCATATCGGATAAGATAGGATTAGATGTCGACATCATAAATATATGATTTAAATATTCAAATACGGATACGAAATCGGATGCCTCTAAATAAATTCAGCCACGAATACAGTCGGAAAATATCTTTACCGTTTTCATGTCATGCGCAAAGACGATGTATGGAACCCGATCCATTCTTCCACTCCCACCAGGGGTGAAAAAAGTTGCATTTTTGCTATTGCTGCAAGCATCGTCTGGTCGTCCTCACTTTTCACCCAACCAACCATGGCATGCACATTGGCAGCAGTATGGCACAGCACCAGCAGGAAGCAGCCTTTTGATAGACTTTTTGGAAAGGAGGATCGTGATGAGGCCGAAAAGAGGCGGTCGACCATCATGGCATCTGATCTGACTTGACCCCATGGCTTTTTCAGCCCTCCTCCCCATAATTGCCATTGCGTGGCAATGGGAGTCCGAAGGAGAATCCTGCCCGGACCCGGGTACGAACGTCCGTGGGTCTCTCTGGTCTTAAGATCTCATCATGCTTGGGTTGCTGCTGTGCTGTCAACAAAGGCAGGCAGGCAGGCAGGCAGGCAGCTATAGTAGTGCCTACTAGACCTCCGTCCCTAAATGTTTTGGCTCCTAAGAAACAACTTTAACTAAACATATATTAAAAAATAATAATATTTAGATATATAATTTGTAGTATTGAATAGATATTTAATGCAGTTTTTTTATAAATTTATTTAAAGATAAAAATATTGTACGTATTTTCTATACTCAAGTCAAAGTTATCGATAGGTAAATCGTGACAACAAATATTCAAATATTTAGGAAAGGAGTAATTCTTTTCATGCATCTAAGGTTTTGTCAAGTTGGTGAAAATTTTTCGCTTTGGTGACAGTAGCATTTTTTTTGTATTTGGTAATTATTGTCCAATCATGAATTAACTAAACTTAAAAGATTTGTTTCGTAAATTACAGTCAAACTATGTAATTAATTATTTTTAAACTATATTTAGTGTTCTATACATGTGCTGTAAGATTTGATGTGACGATGAATTTAGAAAAAAATTTAGAACTATAAACAAGGCCTAATCCATCAGGATTGGAATGCAGAAGGGATCAGGTACCTTTTCTTTTCTTTTTGAGCCTAGGATCTTTTTTTTCTTTTTGAGGCCCTGTTTAGTTCTCTACCAAAAAAATTTTTATTCATCCCATCGAATCTTTGACACATGCATGGAACATTAAATGTAGATAAAAAATAAACTAATTATACAGTTTAGTTGAAAATCACGAGACGAATCTTTTAAGCCTAGTTACTCCATGATTAGCCTTAAGTGCTACAGTAACCCACATATGCTAATGATAGATTAATTATGCTTAATAGATTTGTCTTGTAGTTTTCTGACGAGCTATGTAATTTATTTTTTTTATTAGTTTCTAAAAATCTCTCCCGACGTCCTTTCGACATATCCGATGTGACACTAAAAAAAAATTCATCTCTAATTTAAACAGGGTCTGAGTCTAGGATCAGGCACCTTTCTGCCTTTATGAACGGGTCACTTTTGCTCTGACTGAAACCCCATGCTATTGCTACTTGCTAGCTGTTCTCTGATGGGATCGGATAGGGTTGAGGAGGGGATTCGACAAGCTGCATGATGTACGCGGCGATCTATCATGCTCGATCCATCCTTGTTCTTTCCTTCCCACTGCTCGTAGCATTGATCTGTTATCCCCAAAACGAAAATTAATTCCAGATTCAACTAAAAGACACACAGGGAATAATGAAAAATTCACTATATATATCAAGGCATAACGACAGTAGTACTATTCTTTAGCAAAAGATGAATTGATAAAAAGGAAAAGGAAAAAGGTGTGGTATGGGAGGAACTGAGCATGCATGTTTCCTGCAAGAGATCGACAAGAGTGTGTACAAATAATGAGATGACAGATTTGTAGTGACATGGTCGTCGCATCTGCGAGCAGTGGGGTTTTCTTTTGTTTGACAAATTAAAAAAGCTGGCTGGCTCCCTGTGGAGAGATGGAATCCACGGCCACAAGCAAACCTTGGTCAAGCGTCTCCTGATTGCACACTGACCTTTTTAGCTCGGTTTTCTCATCCAGTTTCGTATCATCTTGCGCAACTTTCAAGTTAGGCGTTGTGTTCGCAAAATTTTTTGGCTTTATCTATTGTAATACTTACATTTATATTTAATAATTATTCAATACTTACATTTATATTTAATAATTATTATCCAATCACAGACTAAGGGTCTGTTTGGTTGAGTGTGGTAAAGTTTACCGTTCATCACATCGAATGTTTGGACATATGTATGAGATTCGATGTGACGGAGAATCTTGTAAGATTTTGAGAACTAAACAAGGCCTAAATATAGATTATTTATGAAACTAAAAACACAGGTAGAGAGTAATTTGTGAGACAAATCTTTTGATTCTAATTAGTCTATGATTAGACACTAATTATTAGATAAAACAAAAATGCTAACCTTTAACAACCGTAACCAAACATCCCTAACTAGACTCAAAATATTCATCTCCTAAATTATAAACAAACTGTATAATTAGTTTTTATTTTTATCTATATTTAATATTCTATACATATGTCTAAAATTTTAATGTGATGGATAATCTTGAAAATTTTTGAAAGCACGTCCTAGTCAGAATTTGATAGAAAGTAGTGGTCCTGTTTTTCTCTTTCTTGTTTCTTCAACGGCATGGGCCTTTTTCTTTGCTGATTTTTCCTACAGTATCTCTGCATGTTTATCTACATTCACTACATACAGGTATTCCATTTTTTATATTCAGGTCAACAGAAGCTGTATCTTTCAGTTCAACAGTATTTAAACTATGTTATATACTCCCTCTATTTCAAATTATAAATCATTTCAAGAATCATGAAGAGTTAAAGCATCTCAAGTTTGACCAAAATTATAAAAAGAAGTACAAAGATTTATGACATCAAATAGATATATTATTAAAATATAATTGATGAAGAATCTAATGATACTTAGATAGTATCATAAATGTTATTATCTAATTACATAAATTTAGTCTAACTTGGCATGCTTTGACTCTCAATATTCTTGAAATGACTTATAGTTCGGGATAGAGGGAGTATATTAATTATAGTGATGTTACAAACTAAACTAAGCATGAACAAACTTGTTCGAGTTTAAGTGCTGGGTAGTAGTGTTGGTTGAATTGAAATTAACCGGAGAAAACTAATCACTGAGGTTGTGAAGTAGTAGTCCATTTTGAGAAGGTTTATGAGCCCCTTTGACATTTGATTGCACTGGTCATTTGATCGGGTCAATTTGAACGGGCCTCGTTTGATAAGCCCGTCGTGTGTCTTATAAGCCATATTTTTAGTGTTTTTTTTCATAATAAATCAATAAATAATATTTCCAGTCATGATTTTTTAGATCAGCGAACAACTATAGCAAGTGAAAAAGTATCCATACATCTTTAAGCATGAAGGATGGATATTTATAAGTAAAACTATTTAGTAATATTTTTTTCATATAATAAATTAGAGAATAATATTTTTAATTATGGTTTTTTAACCAAGCAAGGTGATCATGAATGGAGAGCAAAGCAGCACATGACCAAACCACACGTTAGGTCCGGGGAGGAAAAGCAAATAAATGGATGCACATGGAAGGAAGTGCAATTGGGTCGGGACGTGGGGCCCACCCCTCCTTTTCATTTTTAAAGCCTCACCTGTCCTTTCTTGCTTGATTCTACGAACCTGTAAAGGCATGCATCTTTGCATCCGCCATCCATCTTTTCCGACTCTTTTTTTTTTCCCTTCTGATATTTGCCTTCCAAGAAACGGCTCTTCTGTTATCATCGATAGATCCGGTGTGGCCGACCTCCCAAGTGGCCTCCAGTGTGCCGCTCCCACACTCAATACATGAGCATGATCATCTAGCTCGTTGACTGAATCATCTCTTGAGCATTAATAAAAAGGAAGCCCGTTTCAACACTGGTGTGCATGGTTATTTGTCTAGGGCTAGGGGATTTGATTCCTGGTTTTGGATCAGTGCACATGTTGCAGATTTGCAGCTATAGTTAAGAGTTGTGCCTGTGGCTAGGGCCGGCGCTGGGGCTCCTTTTGAGGCCTTGTTTAGTTCGTGAAATTATTTTAGTTTAATTATCGTAGTATTTTTATTAGTATTTGGTAATTATTGTCCAACTATAGATTAATTAGGTTCAAAAGATTTATCTCGTAAATTATAGATAAACTATGTAATTAGTTTTTTATCTACACTTAATATTTTATACATGCGTCTAAATATTCTATGTACTGAAAAATATTTTTTAAAAAAAATTAGAACTAAAGAAGGTCTGAATTGAACTTGAAAGATGGGGTGGCCAATGCAGGTCGCATTGAGAACGAACTAACTAGAAAAAGGGTGTGGTCCAAGTGGAACCACTTTGTCTGTCACTAATGCTAGGGGGCATATGTTTAAAGAGGAAAAACTAGAAACACGGCTGGCAATTATACTCTCTTTAGATTAGTAGAAGTTGTTTTGGAGAACGATACAATCTCTAAAACAAAACTTTGACATTTTATTTCTATAAAAACATTTGTTAAAAATTGATATATTTGTATGAAAATATTTTTTTAAGATAGATACTCATATATTTTCACATTTCTAAACTCAACAACTTAAAAGTTATTCATAACTTATATTCTTAATGTTTGACCCAAATGTTATCTAAAACAATTTTTACCAATCTAGAGGGAGTAAAAACTTTTCTTATCCTCGAGAAGGCATTGCGAGAGTGAGGGAGAATATGCATGACATCCCATCCTATGCTCTATATTTGGATCCACCTAACTAAAGTTTAGGTAGCTAAAATTTCAAAGCTAAACTTTAGCCAGCTAAGAGCCTGTTTGGATCTAAAATCTTTTTGGATTTGGACACTGTAGCACTTTCGTTTGTATTTGATAAATATTATTCAACCATGGTCTAACAGACTTAAAAGATTCGTCTCACGAATTACAGTCAAACTGTGCAATTAGTTATATTTTTTACTATATTTAATGCTCAATGCATGTGCCGTAAAATTCGATATGATGGGAAATCTTGTAAACTTTTAGAATTTTGAAGACATCTAAACAGGGCCTAAGAGCATCTTCAAGAGTACCCATATCCCTTTTCCATCTATGTCTTTTTGAGAAAAACTGTAAAACTCATCTCCAACGGTAGCTTATATCCCTTTCTCATCTATTGGCAATTGGAAAATAAGCTGACATCGTGCGCAAAAATGTGTGCAGCCTTTGTTGCACGCATCGCTCTTCCCCACGTTGTTTCTATAGGTGAAAGGGTGTGACAAAGAATAGAGAGTAGGAAAGGGTTCCTGATGTAAATATACAAGAGAAAAATAATACATAAAACAGGTTATGATAATTTAGAAACAATATAGTATTCCTGATGTAAAATTATCTTTTATTTTAAGAATGGATTATTGCAAACTCTTGGAGATGATCTTCTTTTTTTCTCCCAATACCTTTTCTGGTTGGAGATGCTCAAAAAGCCAACTAAAAGTTCTCCTAGCTAAATCTTAGCTAGGTGTTGGTTGAATCCTCTAACTAATAGACTCAGCTAATAAATTTTAGCTGAGTTTAGCTAGAAGGCCGCACTACTATAGAAAATATTTTGCGAGTCCTTTTGGAATAGACCTCCGAGGCGGGTAGGATTTTCAACCGCCTCGGTTAATGCCTACCATTAATCGAGGCAGTTATTTTTTATTAACTAAGGCATTTACAATAATCGCCTTGTAAAATCAATTAATAGAGGCGGGCAACTTAAACATGCCCGCCTCGGTTAATGCTCGCCTTGGTTAATGTATTTACCGAGGTGGTTGAAAGCCCTAGTTTGGTTTTGGATAATTGATGAAACCCCAGTACTAACCTCTATACTAAGTGTGTGTAGACTTAATAAGGTTGGTACATGCCAAGTGATGGAGCAAGTGATGATCATGGTGACGATGGTGATGACCACAAGATGATCAAGTGCTCAACATGGAAAAGAAGAAAGAGAAAAACAAAACCCTATGGAGATCA
>Ga0182004_10000815_pt1 | contig 20860 bp, 16 predicted proteins | sample Sormic07211540_1_FD_120479 | JGI IMG/M metagenome (GOLD analysis project Ga0182004, IMG submission 120479) | Endophyte microbial communities from Sorghum bicolor roots, Mead, Nebraska, USA - 072115-40_1 MetaG | ecosystem: Host-associated > Plants > Roots > Unclassified | place: USA: Nebraska...
ATTGACTTTTTCGTGAACGAAGGGAGTACTTCTTTTGAATGCTTGGACCTCCTCTATTAAGGGACAGAGGAAGTAGAGCCCAAATCCCATGGTTGATGACTTTTTACTTAATTTCCCCAATAGTGAATGACTTGGATCAACAAAACGCGAATGAAGATGGTCCCGATGTTTACAAGGATGATGTCTTCGATGATAAAGGTGAGCTACTTGTCAAATATTATAAGTCCTATTCGGTTGAGCTTATTTGTCGAACCTGTCAGCTCTTTAACAATATTTTTCTCTCATAGCAAATCAGCGAACAATACTTTCAGTTATAACTTTTCAGACAAATGAACATGCTATATTATTTTTTACACTGATGTCACGATGTAATTAATGAAAAAATAAGTTAACAAATAATAAATGAGGAAAAAAATATGACTTTGATAATGGATTGTTCAAATGTTGTTATAATTCAAACAAAAAAGTTAAATATAATTTTTTATTCACCCAAAAAAAGAAAATGTTGGTTTTACATATGCTTGACAAAAAGTTATAAAAAAAACAGTTATATATGTAATGTTTTTAAATTAAATATATGTGCGTGATAGAAAAAACTATTTATTAATTTATTAAAAAACAGATTAGATAAATTTAGCTGATAAAGTTAAAAGAAAGAAATGGCAATAACGGTTGCCTTCTCTGGTGGCTGCCAAGCCCATCAAAGCCTATTTGATTTGGTCAATTTTTTTTTTCATGGTGGGTTCTGGCGAGACATTTGGTCTAGGTTTGGTCTAAATCGCATAAAGCCTAGCAAAGCCCTACTTGCGAATCCTTTTCCGAAATCCCACACCTATGGCGATCGGCGGCGGCGGGAGCTGGAGTATCCACGGCCGCGCTGACGTCACATCCCGTTACGAGGTCCTCGGCCACGCGGGCTCCGGCGCCTACGCTGACGTCTACCGCGGCCGCCGCCGATCCGACGGTTCCGCTGTCGCGCTCAAGGAGGTCCACGACGCCGTCAGCGCTCGCCGCGAGGCCGAGGCTCTCCTAGCCATTCCCCCTTCCCCCAACGTCGTCGCACTCCTCGACCACTTCCCCGGCGGCGACTGCGACGACGATGTCCTCGTCCTCGAGTGGCTCCCGCTCGACCTCGCCGCCGTTGTGCGTGATGCGAGGAGGCGCGCGGGCGGGGGCGAGGGACCGGGAGGCATCCCCGCCTCGCAACTCAAACGGTGGATGCTGCAGGTGCTTGAGGGCGTCGCCGCGTGCCACCGCGCCGGCGTCGTGCACCGCGACCTGAAGCCTGAGAATCTGCTCATCTCGGAAGACGGGGTGCTCAAAGTCGCCGATTTTGGTCAGGTTAACATCTTTGAACCGTGATTAGCCTCAATTCGTCGGTTGGAGTGGTGTCTTTAGTGAGTATGCGGCTTAAGGGGTGTTTGGTAGGAGGTCTTTAGTGAGTATGCGGCTTATAGAGTAATTAGCCTCAATTCGTCGCCTGAGAATATTTTAAGCGGTAGCATTTTCGTTTTATTTGGCAATTAGTATCCAATCATGGACTAGGTTTAAAAGATTTGTTTCACAAATTATTCTCTAGCTGTGTTTTTAGTTTGTTAAATAGTTTATATTTAGTTTTCTATGTGTCCAAATATTCGATGTGATAGGTGTTAAAAAAAATCAGGAGCAACCAAACAAGGCCTTAGGAAGGTTTGTAGATTTGAGGTAGTATGCAGCTTAGGAAGGTTTATAGATTTGAGGTAGTATGCGGCTTAGGAAGGTTTGTAGATTTGGGGAGACTGAGGTAACTAGTGTTTGCATGTGAATCGTCTGTTTTCGCTCAGTAGTAGTGACATTGTTTAATTGGTATATCTGTTGATAATTAATGGTGGGGATAATGTTACGCAAACGCATCGCGCGGAAGCGCGAGCGTGCAATGTGCCGCGTCTTCTTCCTCACGCCCCTCTCCCTCTTCCTCCCTCTCCCACATGCCCTCGCCTCGCTGGAGAGGAAGAAGATGACGTGGTTAGGGTTCCGGTGACGGTGAGGTTAGGATTTCATCTCCCGTGATTTTAGAAGGGGGTTCGGGGGAGGCGTCGGCAACATGGTGGTAGTGGCGGGTTGAAGGGCGGTGAGCGAGGCTGTGGAGGCGCCGCTGAGCGGGTGGCAGGGGACAACCGGTTTGGCGGGCCTGGCGCAGTAGAGCTCGCCGGCACTCTGCCTTGGGATTAGGGTGGGCAGGTTGAGGGTGGTGTGGTGAGGCGGCTCGCCGCCAGCCGCTGCTGCTGGTGGTGGGAGCAGGGACGGGGCCACGGGGGCGGGGTGAGGATGAGGACGTTGGAGCTCGCCAGCACCCTGAGTTTAGGGGAGGGCAGTGTGGAGTGGTGGGGGCAGGAGGTGGGTAGCGGGGTTGCTGCTGGCCGGTGCGGCGTGGGAGGAGGCAGGGGTGGTGTAGGAAGGGCTCGTCACGGCGGCGTCGGGAGTTTTAAGACAGGTCGTGCGATAACTCCATCCATAATGTTAACTTGATCTGTACTGGATATGTTGAATTTGCTGGATTAATGTAAAGTTCATATTCCTTTCCCCTGTTATGGCGGTTGTTAAACATCAAAGTGAGCTACTCTGCAGTCTCCAACAATGTTTCTAGCTAGCACCTGCAGATAGCTACATCTGGTTAGTTTTCAGTTAGGGGCATCACTTGAGAAACATACTTGTATTTCAGCTAAAAGTTCACTTGAGTGGAAACATTGTTATAGTAGGATAGGAATTGGGGAAGGTAGACAGCAGGAGGATAGGTTTAGATGAATTTACTTCAGAGGTTCCTTTTTCCTCTCCTCTAACTGAACTCTCGCTAAATAGTCCTTCCTTGGAGCACGCGTGCGTCGTATCTGTTATGCCACCCAGTTGGGACCCTTCTTGCGCCTGCACAGCCGTCTGGCCCTTGTCCCCCTTCTCGCCCCTTCTGGTGTACAGTAGAGGTGTCGATGCTGCTGCTAACATATAACTGGGCACCTTATTAGTTATATAAAACAAAAGCACCTGGTTACCTTATATGTTGCAGAGAGGACTAGTTTTATAACCTAGAAATTAGTGGTTTACGAACTGAAATTTGCTAATAGTTACCAATGATAACTATTCAATACATGTAATGTAATTCAAAGTATTAAGTGTTCATTTTCCAATGGGATTTGAATATTTGCTTCTTTTCATTTTGGGTAGCTGCAAGATATTTCATACGATTAATAAAATGTTGATGCAGCTACCATAATTAAGGTATAGTCTTGTAGAGATGTATTTGATTTCCATATGATATAATGGCCTTTTGGGTAAATGACTTATAAGTTATAACTAATGAGAAACAATATATGTGTATGGAGGAGGGACATGGTTGTGGAAGGACAAAAGGTTATACATTTGTAGAGCTGGAACGATTATTTAAAGTTTTATAAGTTGGTGGTCTGAATTAGCCCTTCCTAATTACATTCCAGAATAATAGTTCCTAGGTTAAAGTTGAATCTCAAGCTTAAGTATATTGTTAGACAGTAATATTATGTGTGTGTGTGTGGGTCCAGCGCTAGACTGTTATAGCCGGCTGGCCCTTGATTGATTTGGTAGAGAGATTTTAGGAGATCTTGATTGGTGCTATTTCTATAAACCTCAAGATCTCCTCTACCTCTCTTTCAATCAATCTACTATTCCACACAATCTCATTTGCTTTCATATATAAATAACGGAATGATAATTGGTTGATTACATCTATACTGTGACCGACGTGCAATGATGTGTATGGAGTAATAAAATGGGTAATTAGAGATATTGGATTCTGCAGCTTTGGTCTGGATTTATTACTTCCTCTGTTTTTGAATAATTGACAACTATTTTACCAAAAATATGTGTTTGCAAATACTTGCCATCCCTTGCTTCCCAATGTGAATTTTCTAACTTCATCCTATCTTGCCTGACACTATCTAGTACCCATGGGCCCAACTCAACTTTCTTTGATTTTCTTGCATGATTTAGTGTCCAAAGCAAGAAATTTCTAGAGCCCAAGCCAACTCACATTGTCTTTTGTGCTATACACGTACTGTAACAAGTAACAACAATGTAGTTTTGCTTACCAAAGGCAATTTGATCCAAGATTTGTATAAAATAAAAAAAAAATTGTGCACAAAGATTAAATCTATTTCACAAAATGTCAAACTTTATTTAGTTTTTTTGGTTCCACATTGAAGTAAGTAATTGTCTTCAAGTGTCAACGAGCATGGCTATAGTGGTGGAGATTCAAAGATTTTGGTTGCTGAGCTTCATGCTTGTTTATGAAACAGATTCTCTTTTATAACAAATCATGTAACAGGTTTTGTTTCACTACTTTAATATAAGGCATTATCTTTTCTTTTTCCTTGAACTCCCAAGAGAGCTGCATTTCATCGTATTAAAGAAGAAAAAGTGGTAACACCCGCACACAAGACAAAGTTCTAAGGTTACATTTGCGCCATTGGCTACTAAATTAATGACTTTGACCTATGCATACCCTTCCTCTGGTGCAAGGGCAAGCAGGTAGGAGATACCTTGAGCCACATCCGTACCCCATCAAATCCTCACTAACAAAGACAAGCGCTCCATCAAGATTAGGAGAAATACCATAAAAACCCATCAATTGCGATGTTTCCAGATCTACCCGGTCCTGAGATGACAAGGGAATGGAGTCCTTTTTGGGTTCGACCATTAACTTTATTATTTATCCTTGCCAACCACCAATCATCAAAGGAAGTATCTCCAAGCTGTGGCGATAGATCGTGAAGGCCAACCTTTTGTAGTAGCAAGAATCAGAATTGCCTCTCAAAGACACATGAGATTCAGTAAACGCTGAATTGTTCCTTCGCCTTCATCTACAAAGGGGCCATCTAACAGTTAAGAAGAATTAACCAGCGATAATATAAGTCATTATTGCTGGTTAATTCTTTGTACCTGTCTAATCAAGAAGTACCTGAAGCAATAAAGTTAAACTTTGTGTCCTAAAAGTGTACTTCCTTTTTTCTGAGAATCCATGAGAACTTTGTGACCTCTGTTTTCAATTGGTTGGAGTTTGACCAAGTTTGCTTTTGCTGACACATACTCAGGCTAGGATACTTCAGCAGACAACACCTACTTTTCAAGAAATGCACCCACATGAGCACAGTTCAGGCATGGAAACATGGATTCCACAGCAACCAGCAGTGCTGCAAGGGACAGAAGAGGAACCAACATCTTATGAATCAGATGCTACTGCTGGTCAGGAGCCAGAGACCCTAACTGCAGCTGACTACCTTCATGAACTGGACCTGCTCCGGGCAAAATCCAGCGATGTTGACAAAATGAGCTTGCAGGATGGAGATGCATCCTGTCTTGCCACTTGCAGTACAGGAGACATTGAAGATGATCCATTCCGAGCCTCCGACTCATACAATGTGGAAGGCATAGGTGAAGATTCTGGTGCCTTCACTTCTTGTGTTGGTACTAGGTGGTTCAGGGCTCCTGAGCTTTTATATGGGTCAACAAACTATGGGCTAGAGATTGATCTCTGGTCGCTTGGATGCATTTTGGCAGAACTTCTGAAATTAGAGCCTTTGTTTCCAGGGATGGCGGATATTGATCAGATTAGTAGAATCATCAATGTCCTGGGTGATATAACAGAAGAAACATTTCCAGGCTGTTCAAACTTGCCAGATTACAACAAGATTTTCTTTAACAAAGTTGGGAAACCGGCAGGCCTTGAAGCATGTCTTCCTAACAGATCTCCTACTGAGGTTAGCATCATAAAGCAGCTAATTTGCTATGACACAACAAAGAGGGCCAGTGCTGCTGACCTGTTGAATCATCGGTACTTTATGGAAGAGCCCTTGCCGGCACCTATAGAAGGATTACAAGTCCCGGCATCAAAGGATGACGATGATGACAGCTCAATGGAAGAATGGGGTAATTACAGGGATGGTGTCTCGGATTCAGACTTTGATGAGTTTGGTAGTATGGATGTCACCAAAACTGACAATGGTTTCAGCATACGCTTTTCGTGATAAAGAAAGACATAGGGATCATGCATGGTCCAATCTAAGACTATATCATGGTATGTATCTACACTGGAGTTGAAATTGCTGTCGACGTAGATGAACTTCAGTAAGCGATCAAAGATTGGCAATGTTGCGCTGGGTTTTACATTTTAGTTTTTATGGAACTTTGTGATTCTTTGTACGACAGAACCAGTTTTCCTCCTGGCAAAAATGGAACTGTGGTAATCCAGTATTAAAAAAAACTGTGGTAATCTAAAGTTCTGATAGAAATTTTCATTATGGCAATTGGAAGGACTGTAATTGAAAGTAAAAATACACATCATAACATCATATAACTTTGAAGTCCTTTCATGTGATGAACAATGATGAGATTTGAGATTAAAATGCTTTGAAGCTTAGATGCTCGATTATTATACATTGTAGCAGCAAGAACTGCTCAAACAAAATCCACAAAACTCTTACTATATGAGTTCTTGTTCTAAAAGTAGTAAAAATCACATGCATGCTAATTTAAACAAACACCTCAAGTCACGCTAGATTCTGAACTTAACTTGCTGGGGGAAAAACTGAATTGTTTTGAGGCAAAATGCACATGTCTATTCACTAATGGAGAGATATCATGTAAACGGTTCAGGAGCTTCGTAATTGTTTATTGAGCCCCATTTTTTTAAATCCTCTCTTAAAAATAGGTCTCTATCGTGGATATAGATGGCCAACGGGCCGGGCTGGCCCAGCACGGCACGGGCACGGCCTAGGCACGGCCCGCAGCGCTCGGGCCGGCACGACACGCCGTGCCTCACCGGGCCGTGCCCCACCGTGCCTCGTGCCTGGCTACCAGCCCATAGCACGGCCTGTGGGCCTAAAATCGTGTCGTGCTGGCCCGCGTAGCCCGACAAAATTGCAGACCGGGCGGCCCACGGCCCGATTTATAAAAAAAATCAACATGACAATGATAATATCTCTAAGACTCAAACTCACATCAAAAGATATGTGGAAGCAAGTGTTTAAGAATCAATATAAATAACATCAAAAGACATGTAACATAAAAATGAGCTATTTGTGCAATGTTGACTTATTAAAAATCTTTTTAGGTAAAACTCACCCTTGTGAGAAACCCTAGAAAGAAAAAAAGAGTGCAGCACAGATCTTAATATTAAGTCTTAATGGTTCAAAGCTTTAAACATCCCAGATACAGATAATGAGAGATCACTCTCAAAGTCTCAAGTCTCTCAACTCTCACAAAGACACTAAGTGCAAGAAGCAGAAGCCACAGATGCAGATGCGGATGTGCTGGCAGAAGGAGGCCCAGTTGCATCCTCATCAAGGTAGCTCTTGGTTGTCATTGATAACAGAATGCTGCAACCTTCTTTCTCCCAGCTCCCAGTCCTTTATGCAAGTTAGCATCTCCACATGTTCAGGCAACAAGCGTCGTCGTCGCACTTCAATGATCCTTTCTGACTCTAAAACAAGATTCCGAAGACACAGTAGAAATTGGAACATACAGGATATCTTTAGCCATGATAGAAAATACTGGGAAGGTTAGCTTGTCGTCACGCCACCAGAGAAGTAAGTCAAAGTCTTCCTCATATGCAGTGACATTGTCACTGTCCAGATAAGTTGATAGCTCACAACCAGCAGCAGAAGCAGACAAAGATGGAGTGGTGGCAGGGGAAGGTCCAACAACACCAGTTCCTCCAGGGCCTCCAAATATTCTTCCCCATGCATGCTTTCTCTTACCTGTTTGGCCTGCCGGCCGGCTGTGCATTCCTTCTTTGATCTCTAGCTGCACCGTACTTAGCCTCATATTTGTTAAACAACTTGAACAGTTCAGTTTCACATCAGCATAATAAGAATTGTAGTCATGTCCAAATTTTTCTTGAAATATTTGAAGAACATTAAATAATCCTCTAATCTTCCCTCTAGGATCAAGTATGAATGCAAATGAATATATCAATGGTATTTGCTTCCAGTATTTAAGAAATTTCAGCTTCATAGGATACAGAACAACAAATAGATTATGATCCTTTTCACATTCATGCAAATGAGTAATTATGTCAAGCATGCTATGCAGAATAAGTGGACTAGTGGGATAGTAAACACCAGATAGAGTAACTGTGGCATCATAAAATATTTCTAGGAAGTCAAGTATCTTTTGAGCAATATGCCAGTGCTTTGAAGTTAACAATGTTGATCCATAATTACTATTAATGAACACAGAAAAAACATCCTTATATGGAAGCAAGTGTTTAAGCATAAGGTATGTAGCATTCCATCTAACATCCATATCCAAGCCAAACTTTCTAGGTCTAAGTTCTTGAGCACTGCAGTATTTTTTAAACATAGCAATTCTTTGATTGGAAGAATTCAAGAAGTTAATAGCAGTTCTAAAATCCTCAAGGTAAACTTTGAACCTCTTTAAACCAGATTTGACAATCAGATTAATGATATGGCAAGCACAACGTTGATGCACTAGATTATACTTACGCTTATGAGGATCCTCTTTGGTTGGTGTAGGATCAGAACCCAAATAACCAGCAAGCATAGGTGTCAAAGTTTCCATAGCCTTAGCATTAGAAGATGCATTGTCTAAAGTTACAGAAAAAATCTTATCAAGCATGCCAAACTCCTGAATTACACCAACAATTTTTTCAGCAATATTATCACCAGTATGTTTTACCTCAATCAACCTAAGAGCAATCACTTTTTTCGTGCATTTCCCAGTCAGCACTAACATAATGAGCCACAACACTAATGTAATCTTCCTTAGCATTACCAGACCAAATGTCTGAGGTCAGAGCAACAGATGAAGCAGCAAGCAAAACATGGTTCTTAAGAAGGTTACGACGTTCATGAAACAGCTTGGAAAGATCTCTAGCGGTGCTCTGTCTAGATACAGAAACGAACCTAGGGTCGAACCTAGGGTTATGAGTACGTTGTATGTACTCTTCCCAGGCATCTGTTTCACCTATTCGTAATGCCAGATCAAGCCTAGCAATCAAGCGACACAGTTCAAGTCTAGCAACATCAGGTTTATAGTTCCAGTTATGCACAAAGCCATCAGGATTCAAAACAAGCCTAGACTGAACCATAGCACGTTGATCAAGTTTGGCTTTACAAGATTTTTGGTGCCTTTTCAAGTAACCAGTGCCAGATCTAGATATAGCAGACAAAGTACTTCTACACATCTTACATGTAGCCTTAGTGCAAACAGATTCACCATTGACATCCTCAAAAATCTCCTCAAAAGCGTCCCACACAGGTGATTTTCGCTTACCAGACTTACCTTTCCCAGCAACAGACGGAACAAAGGCATTCGAGTTGGTGTTCCCAGTATCCCCTCCACCACCGTCACCATCTAGATCGATTGGAGCAGCAGGGCCGTCTCCGAGATCGATACCAAATAGCGCAGTGGCGTCCTCGCGGACATCGTCGTCATTCTCGCCCTCGGGTGCAAGGCCCGGCGGAAGATGGTCATCCTCTTCCGCCATAGCCTCTCCAGCACCGTTCCTCGACGGTGCGGGTGGCCGCCAAGCTCGCTCTACGCCACAGCTAGAGGACGAAGTATCGGCTACCAACCTGCACAAAGAATCAAAGATAGAAGACAGTTAGAGTTAGGGTTAGCCGGTTAGGGTTAGGGACTTAGGGTTAGGGTTAGGACCTGCGCAACCAGAGCCCGGTGCCGAAGGAGACGACGACGGGGGAGAAAAGACGACACTGTTAGCAAGGACGGCGAACAGCGGAGGAACGCAAAGTCGCTTACTCACATGACCAAGATCTAGAGGGGGGAGAGTCGGAGGGAGGAAGGGAGGGTAACAGGGGACAAAGGACCAGCTCGAGTGCTCGACGTCGAAGCGAAAGGTCACCGGCGTGGCGGTGTCGGGGACCAGAGACGGGCAAACGGCGACGAGGCACGAGACTGCTAGAGCTGGAGCGAGGAGACCGAGAGCATGAGCGAGCTAGCGAGGAGGAGAGACCGAGAGAGCGAGAGCGGCGCACGGCGCAGAGGGAATGGAATGGATTAGGGTTCTCTGCCCTCGCCCCGCTAACCGTTTTTATCGGGGCCAGCCTCGCCCTCGCGTCGCGGCCTCGCCGTTGGCAGGCCGGGCCACCAGGCCGAGCGGAGGGCACCGGGCCATTGTCGGGCCAACCCCTCGAGCTCAGGCCGGGCCGTGCCAGCCCGCGGGCTCAGAGGTCGGCCCAAGCACGGCCTGCACCACCGGGCCATGCCAGCCCGGGCCCGACAGTTACCGGGCTGAGCCAAGATAGCGTGTCGTGGGCTGGGACGTCGTGCTTCGGGCTGCTTGGCTTTCTATAATCGAGGACGTGTGTGGGTGGCCACAATGACAGCCACGTCGGGTGTGCAGGGCCAGCCACGCCACTGTCGCTGAAGTAAGCAGCCGGCCGCCCGCGCCAGGCCGGTCATCGACGTGGCTGCGTCGGGCAACCAAGCGGGCAGGCAGCCACGCGTGTAAGCCACGCCGCCATTGCCCAATTCGTACTCGCTGCCGCTCGCCCACGTGCCGCGCGTTTATCGTGCCTCGCCTCCGCCGTAGATGCCCAATTGCCCACGCGCTCCAGTCCACCCAGCCTCCACGCCCACCCGGACGTCTCTGGCCAGGTCCTCGCTGGCTCGCTGCTGCCTACATCAAGCTTAGAGTCTTTTTTTCCAGAAAAGTTATAGTTATTTATTTAAAAAGACATAATTAAAAATATTATTTGCTAATTTATTATAAAAAAATATCATTAAATAGCAAGCTCAAACGAATATGCTCTTAGTCACGGAGGCCTGCCACATGTTTGACGCTCATCTGCGCTTACTCCATCGGATGCGTTGCGCGCATGGTAGTAGCTAGGGCGCTCGAACGCCATAACAGAACCACAATGCTCTCTGCGCAAACGAGGTACTAGAGACACTCGGAGGCTGACTATAGAAAAGAAAGTGTGCTTCGCATATGTTATATTTTATTTTATTAAATGATATATCGGTTCTATAAATTGGATATAGTACTAAATCAATCAGCAAAATTCTTTTATGTCTTTTCTATCTAAAATAAAAGAATGTACCCCTCTATCCAAATCCAACATCAATAAAATAAATTCAAATTTTGGATTCCAGCAGTAGATGAATAATAATTGCAATTTTTTTTGTGTGTATAAGATTAGAGTAACTTAAAAATAACTGACATAATTTTTTATTTTTTCTGATAAGAAAAATATATGAAAAAGAAAGTAGGTAGAAAAATTTGTTGATTTATGGTTTAAAAAGTAAAACAATAAAATATGTTTCTATTGAATTTCAAGTATTCAATTTCGCCAATAAGATATGGAGACTTACTTCACATTTAGAATTACGCAAAAAAAGATTTTTTTATCAGAAAGAGGTCTACAGAGACTTTTGGGAAAATGTCAACGTTTGTTGGCTTATTTGACAAAGAAAAATAGCCCTATGAAGAAAATTCATCTTCAGTTCCTTTAACGATCTTTCATAGAACCAGAACATGACCATTGTTGATCATATTTTGTATTATTGTTTAAATGATCCAGTGATTATTCGTTTTTTGTGTGAAAGTGGGATGAGATAAATGTGACCAAAACTAAAAAAATTAAATTAATCGTTAGAGATAGATTATAACAATAGTCATTTTCTAACCACAAACAGAGGCTCATCTTCTATACAAATGTTCATTTGAACTTATCTGCCGAATTTACCAACCATTAAACAGTGTTTTTCTCTCATAACAAATCAGCAAACAGTATTTTTAGCCATAACTTTTCAGCCAAGCAAACATGCCTCAGAACTCGAGAACATATGCACAGTTGACTACTCCCTCGGATATCCATGTACATATCATGGAGGCACCAAGTCTAATAAAAATGGATGATAAATGACAACATATGCCCCTGCTCAACTTATGCTTATTTCCAGCACGCTCCCACCTTACCCATGCATGTCCTCACACGCTTTTCAAGTGCCGACATGTACTGACTATGACAATGCTACATTAGACATCACCTAAAATGCGCGGACAGACTATGAGGTTTCATGCAGAAGCTTAATATATTCTATTTTCTAAAAAAAAATACTAAAATTTCAGAGTTCGTGAACTAAGTGGCACATCCTATTAAGTTCATGGACTCTTGCTCCATTCAACTTTTGATACAATCAAATCATAAAATTGCAAGAATACCAAATCAACTTGTTTTTTGCGCACCATAAGGAACAATGTTACTTACGCATGATATACCACCTTAAAACCATAGTACAAATCGTTGAGCCCTATGATAAGACACCAATAATTTATTATGCATAGAGTGAATTGCAGGGTAAACTTTCATCTTGTATATGCTTGGCCCATATAGCACACACATGATTTTGTTGGGCAGCTGCATAACAGGAACAGCTGTATTATGTGTAGTTCTGGATTATCTTTGACAGGGATGAGTATGTTCCCACGCAGGCACAGCAAACCCCGACAGCTATGATGAACGAGCAAGCTGCTATCTGTGAATCAAACAGATCCGGTCAGTAGAATGCATAATTCTACATGTCATAGTGTGTCTAGTGTGCACTAATAATCAGTAGCACGTATATTTATAGGAAAAAGTCTACCTAACCTCATCAACTATTCAATGTAGTCTACTTCACCCTCCGAACTATAAAACCGGATATTCTACCCTCTAAATTTTTCAAAACCAGTTAAATAACCCCTCGAGCGGTTTTGGAGGGTGGTTTTGTCTTTTTCTTTTTTATTTATTTCCGTCGAATCTTTGAAAAATCATAATAAATAATTTAAAAATTATAAAATAGAAAATTCAATTTTGTTGGACTCCTGATGAGTAGATCTACACGATGAATATATAATATGGTATACTTTAGTACAAATGTTTTGTGGTAGCTTTAATTCTATGTTTTTCTGTAATTAATTAGAATAATTCATATATACAGTTTATATGGTCCAATTATGGTCAAATTTTTATGGTGGGATGACTATTATATGCTTGAACTATGGTAAAAGTTTAATATGTATTGGATCACGTATAACTTAGTTATAGATAAAGCATAGATTTAACAAGAATAAAGCTAAATAAATCTATAACTAAGTTATATTTGATCCAAAACTTTTACTATACTCTAACCATACAATAATTAGCTCATCAAAAAACATTCACCATAATTGGACCATAGAAACTGCATATATAAATTATTCTAATATTATTCTAATTAATTATAGAAAACATATATTTAAAGCTATAACAAAAAGTTTTTACTAAAGCATACCATATTATATGTTCACTTGCAGATCTACTCATGTGGAGTCCAACAAGATTAGATTTTTCATTTTATGATTTTTCTATGATTTATTATGATTTTTCAAAGATTCAACAGAAATAAATAAAAAAGAAAAAAAGACAAAACCACCCTCCAAAACTGCTAAGGGGGTTATTTGACCGGTTTTAAAAAGTTTAGTGGGTAGAATATCCGGTTTTATAGTTTGGAGGGTAAAGTAATCCACCCTAGATAGTTGGGGGGTGGTGGTGGGGGGTATGTAGACTTTTTCCTATTTTTGGCCTTATTTAGGTCCCGAAATTTTTTAGGTTGGAGTACTGTAGTACTTTCGTTTTTATTTGGCAAACATTGTTCAATCATGGAGTAACTAGGCTCGAAATATTCATCTCGCAATTTACAGACAAACTGTGTAATTAGTTTTTTGTTTTTATCTATATTTAATGCTCCATGCATGTACCGCAAGATCTGATGTAACGGGGGATCTTGAAAAGTTTTTGATTTTTGGGTGAACTAAACAAGGCCTTTATATAACAAAAATATTTGTAGGCTATGTGCATCCTGAGGTCGAGAGTGATTTCAAGATGATTATATCAAGAATCACATCCGTGGAATTTAATCTTATTTCAAGAATCAATAATCACATTTCGTTTCAGATGTGTTGTTGCTGGTGAGAGCTTGATGGCAGCAACTGAGATCGCCCACAAGGATGTTTTTGTGTCCGGACTCAAGAGAAAAGAGTGGAGACGAATATTAGGCCATGCGTGCAACGATGAATCTCACTTTCTATTTCTTACTCTCTTTCCATGTCTTACCCTCTGAATTTGATACAGGCCTGTACTTAACATTTGGAGAGTGGTGGAATATTAAATTCTAAGCCAAATAGCCTAGTTCATGAAGTAGATTCCAATTCAGCCCGAATGAAAGGATCCAAACAGGTCATTAATGTAACTGTCTTGATATAAATAGAATTTCTCTTTATAGAAAAAAGGCTGCATGATTGTCTAAACCTTGCTGATGTTACCCAGTCTATGATCATGTAATTGTCTATGATCACTTAATTTATTAGCACTGCTTACAAACTTGAAAGAATAGAACACAGGATCGGAAATATTTGCACAATTTTCATACCTGATGCCACCCCACTTTTGTCTTGAGGATTGCCAAAAAACATGCGCAAGGAAGAATATAGGTCTACAACAAAAACATATTTGAGGCTCACCAATTTGTAAGCTAGGATATCTGAGCTGAACATGAAAATCTTACCACAAGCATGGCAAACAAGGAACCAACCAGGGCCATCACAAGTCCTATCAAAAGGTAAGATGCAAATGATGAGGATGGTATCACGGTTGGAGATCTTTGTAGGATTAAATACTATGCACTTACCAAAGAAAGGCACAGATAGAGCAATCAGGAGGGTTGACATCACCAGAGATGATCTAAGCATGATTATTGTAGAATACTTTTGTTGGTTTGGTGGCAGCAACTCTTCCAAACTCATAGCCAATGGAATAATAGTTAATGCATATGTATTTATTCGTTAAGGAAAGTAAGAGAACAATACTGCAATAATATGAGGACGTAGTAAAACATGTATGGTATCCTCAAAGGAAAGAAGAACCAGAGTGTATTTTAGAGGAGCTTGGGCAAAATGTTTCAGCATGATTTCCAGCGTACCCTTTTTACTTTTTAATCCAAGTATCTAACCAACTCTAAGTACTAAAATATATTTGCACATAATCCATTTCTTTGTGAGACTAATAATTGGCACGCCAAGGATATTTGGTTATTGGATTTGCCACCTGCAGTAAGCAAGAGAGGTGATTAACTATTATTAAACAACAGGGTGAGGCCCTTTGTCTTACTACTTCCGTCTCAAAATAAATCAATTCCTAGGATCACCCCAAGTTAAACTATCTTAAGTTTGACCAACTTTATATGTAACGGTAACAATATCCATGACACGAAATAAGTATATTATGAAAATATATGTCACATTGTATCAAGTGATACTAATTTGGTGTCATAAATATTGGTGTCCTTTTCTATAAAGTTGATCAAACTTAAAATAGTTTGACTTAGGACAGCTTTTGATTTAATTTGAGACAGATGGAGTAAAAGGGGAATTTGAAACGGTTTAGGAAGCAACAATTACCGTTGTCCAAACAGCAACCTTAGAAATGAGGGAATTATCTGGTAAGTTGAGTGTGAATTGGGACTCTGTGGCTTCACCAAACATTTTGTATCCCATCACTGCAGCACCAGCATACAAAAAGGTAGACAGCCCAATGCTGACAAGAAACAGAAAACAGATGTGAGTGCTGCATTTCCAACAGCAATAATTATCGAATTTGCATTAGTGTGGGGTCATCCCAATTAAAATGATTACCATGTAAAAAGAATTGAAGGAAACTGGTTGCGATTCTTCAGAGAGGAATATATGTTTGGAAATACCCCATGCCCTGAGTAGCAGTAACCATATAATCCGATTGCAATAGGAATTCCTGGAAGGTTCAGTGCAGTCCCTTCGTTCTCAAAGCCGACATCATTGACAACCCCAACCAAGAACAGGCAAATGACCACAAGGATTGATGCAATGACACCCCCAGCTGCAGACACATCAACATTGCTAGCATCAATATAGTGTCTCATATATGCATTGGGTACATGAGCTATATAGCAACAAAAAGGCCACACAGAATGAGTTTAAAAAACAAGAATGAGAAGCAGGCAAAATGAGACCTGAAATGTAGCTCAAACAGCTCAGGTCACGGAGCCAGGTGGTTGGCATGACTATGATGGTAGTCAAGATTGCAAAAAATACATGTGAGTTCAGCGTCAGGCTCCCAATGGTCAGGTGTGCAGTGGGGAATAATTTTGTCAAATTGTCACTCTCCAATATCAAATACTCGATGCAACATGCCTGTCCAATACATTAGGGCCAAGTAATATCGTTACACTTCCAAAAGCAAGAAACAAATAGGGTGTTTGATTCGACTTAGCAATCCTCACTTTTTTGTTTAGTTTGTGGAATGGAATGAGTTGATCCATCATCACCTCAATCCTCACAAGCTAACAATTAGTACTAGTATGAGGAATGCAATCATTCTACCAAATTCGAGGAATGAACTCATGATGCATCACCTAATCTAGAATGGGGGTGATTCCTGAAACACCCTAAAAAATGTTTTATATAGGACATGAAAGTGATGGTTGGGCAGATTGTTCTGCACAGCTTGGATCATTTAATTCTGATTGAAATAGAAGGTCAGTATGGATACTTACATACAATTCCACGTACAGTATTATCTTCAACAGTGAAGCCACAAACAAGGAACAAAACTAGTCAGCACATAACTCATCCATTGACCATTGTACTAAAATGCGCAGAAAATAAAAGGCACAGTTAAATGTGCTATCATAATCTGAAGCAGATTTACCGAGATAACTATGCGACCTGTGCTGCCAAAGGCTGCATGGCCAATATCTGGGTATGTCTCGAGGCCCTCCTTGCTGTCCAGGCAATGACGCAGGAGCACGCCAGTGTACCATGCAAGCAAAGCAAATAAACAGAGTATCACCAGCCCAATCCAACCCCCTTGTTTGATGGCATAAGGTGTTGATAGGATTCCCACGCCACATAGAACATTTATTCCTGCATAAAAGCGAATTGCACATCCAACGTGAAAACTAGAGAATTTTCTCATGAAGAATTCTAAGGCCTAGCTAAGCTTCGATATTTTGTTACAGCACTAAGGTTAAATAACCACTAGTAAAGAAATTTCAAATACTACCATCCGAATAATTTCTGCTGTTTTTGGAATTACTGATTGAACTCAATAAATCAGATGTAGTAAAACTCCATCAGAACTTTTGATGATATATTTACGACTCCACATAATTTGGCAATTTATGGTTAGATTGATATGATATACTGAAGCATGGGCCTATCAATTTATGCTTAGATTGATATGATATACTGATGATATATTAACGACTCCAAATAATTCGGTATCAAACTTTATTTTACTGTTTTTTTGGAAGCTGAATTTATTTTACTACTATTACTACAAACTAAAACCTTTTAATTCTTTTTATTGGTGACTCCATCTCCAACCAACACAAACTTACTTGTGAAACTAAAAGGATTTGTCGTTGTCTTCATTACTGTTTGTCCTCAAGGAAAAGTACAGAATGCATCTATTTGTGTAACCACTACCAGATGGTTGTGCTGAGTCATCAACCACGTGATGTTCCCATCCATGTGGGGACTGGGGAGGAAGAAGAAAAATCGAACCGGTGGACATGTGATGCGGCAAATCAACAAAGAGAGGATATAGCTCTTAAAAACCCCTAGTCGATCATTGGCTGCACTTGATGCTTCACAACTAATTGGAAAAATGAAACTGAAACAGTGTGAATGTGTGATGTCAGTCTCATGTAGTCATGTCTAGATGCAAAATCAAGTACACTGAACTTGGACATTGATCTGTGGGGAATGCGTCTAGGTTCAGTAGAGCTGGCGTTCACCAATGGCATATCACAAGAATATTCTGCAATGTTAATGATGAGGGGTCCTGTTTATTACCCCGAAATTAAAAAAAACATCATAATAACCTCAGGACATCAGTCATTTGAGCTAAACGCCATTTTCACATTCCTTGCCAATGTTGGTGAGCATCACAGAATAATAAAGCAGTTGTGCTTACCATTCATCACTCCCTGGGTGTAAGAGCAATTTCGATTACGAGACGCCTCATGACCAACTACCAGTGGCTTTTGATCCTCAGGGATTTGTTCCAAAGATGATTTTCTTGAGGGCATAATGTACTGAGAACTCTTTCGGGTATCTTCATGCTGCTGCTGCTGCTGCTCATCACTTGATGTGGGACCAAGAAGTGGCTTGACAAAGTTTGAGATTGTTTCAGGGGCTTTGCCCCGAAAAGAATCGGTGATGGCAAGGAAAGAATTTGACAGTCTGCTCAGCGTTGGAGTCCCCAAAAAGCTCAGATTGGATGAGTGCACGCTACTAAGAATGTCAATCGATTGCCTGTCAAAGGAGAGCAACAAAAAAAAACAGACATATAAGGTCTTTCGTTAAACTCAACAAATCATTTTCTTGGAAAAAAACATTTAAGGTCTACAAATTCTTCAAGGTGGAATAATTGCAAGCCAAATTACTGGGCAAGGCCAACTCCATGTTAATTAATTGAATAGGAAATAATTGATTGTATGGTTGGCACATGAGCTGTACATGTAGCCAGTCAGACAGAGATGTCATTCTCCAGAAAGGACGAGAGGTGTGCCCGCTTGCTTGACAGACTTTGCCGGCCCTGGCCCAAGCCAGCAACGAAACACATCGCAAGGCTCCCGTCATGGTGGCAATGGATATCAATCACCAGTACTGTATTCTATCACGGGACACATGTTTGTTTGTTCGACTAGCTAGTACGTGTCCTGTCAGTATGGAAATGGAACTATGGATGATGGATCTGCAGCTAAGGTATGGGAGGATGATGAGAAAAAGAAACTGATGCAACGGCTCAGGGAATTGAAATTGAGGATGCGAAAGAACACACAGCAGCAGCAGCAGCAGCACTACGCCGCACCGTATTCGACTTGGCCCCAGGTGCTCGCGGCAGCGTAACTTGCGACCGAGGAACCATGGATGCATAAGATAAGATGATATGTATACGAGCAGGCCGGCAACTAGAGATTCTTCTTCTATCCTAGGAAAGAGGAGGAAGGACCGGAGGAGGAACCGACGTGACCTGTAACTCTGCGGCCATTGCTGGGTGTAGGCGGGGGAGCTTGGGCCGCGGCGTGGGGTGGCGCAGGACGAAGACGACGACGAAGAGTCAGAGTCCGAACCGGGCTCCTGCTCCGGCTCCTCCTCGTCGTGGCCGTGCCCGTGTCCTATCCAGTTGGTGGCGACAGCGGATTGGGTGTCGTCGTCGTCATCGCTCTCGATGATGAGGCTACGCTCCGGCACCGGGCTCCTCATCTCCTGCTCACTCAGCCTTCGTCTCCTCGAAATCTGCTTCTCTTCGAAACAAGTACCCAAAACGAATAAACCCCTGCTGCCTATGTACACTCATCTCACCACTAAAATATATCCGCAGGTTAAGCGCGTGTTTGGTGGCTACATTTTTTATTAAGCTTCAGCTCCTCGGCTCCTCCTGCACCTCGGTAGATACGTACCAAAATGGGTGGATCAAAAAAATCACTTATAATTTAGAACAAAACGAGTATTATATAGCTAAGGCTATTTTTAATGAGGTTTTATGACTCAGTTTCTAACACATTCAATTTTTGAAAACAGTACAGAAGAGTTTCATCCATGAAACTCTCTTCTACTATCATAAAACTCTTGTCATCTCTCTTTATTATGTCACATCAACATATTTACAACCCACAAACAGCCTCCTGTCTATATGTTCTTGGAATATGAACATAGATAGTTAAAAAGACAGATCATACTAGGGATGAAAACGGTACAGATATTTTCCGATCGTATTCGAGACCGAATTCGTTTAGAAAGGTTTAGATCTGTTCGTATCCGAGTCCGAATGTTTAACATCCGATACCGTATCCGTATCCGAATACTTAAATCGTATATTTATGATGTCGACATCCAATCATATCTTATCCAACATGATTGATATTATTCGTATTCGAATCCGAATCCGATCAGAAATATGAAAACAAATATGATATTGGTGATATCCGTTTGTATCCGATTCATTTTCATCCCTAGGTCATACAATGGTTGTTTGTTTGGCTGCCTATAAGTTATTTAATATTTTATATGCAACTATGATCAATTGTGAATACCACTTTATATACCATTTTGTTACTATTTGATAGAAAACGAACGAAGCATACATAAGATTAACATTCTTATAATATTTTTAAAAAAACATAAATATAAGTCACATATTATATATAATCGTAATATTTTTTATCTTATTTTTCTATGTTTCCACAGCGCTGCTATATCAAGTCTTAATGAGATGCATATCATCTATGTATACTATTTTGTTGATTACATAAACATAGATCAAACTTAATTGCAATATTTTTTAAATTCATCAACACAATACAGGGTGGCCATCACTACTTTCACTAATGTTGTGTCACATCATCTCACATCGATAGAATAAACAAAGAGTTATGCTCGTCACGCTTGTCCGTTCATTCTCTTCCCCTGTCTCATGTCAGTTTTGGCATCACGCGTGGCGGTCCGCAACAGGAGGAGCAAGGAGCCGCTGCAGACCGCGCGTAACCACAGGATCTGTGTGTCAGATTTGAGAAGACGCTGTTGTACAACGGTTCTTCACCCGACGACTACGCATGGGAGCACGAGCCATCGTCGTAGTCCCTGTCTCCTGCTCCTAAGGCTAGCCTCAATGCAAGTTTGATGAGAGTGTTATGCACATTAAATAGGGTGCCACATAAGCAAAATTGCTGACTTGGCAGGATCATTAAATGAAGGAGTTTCATCAGATGAGAGAGGAGTTTCATCCCCATGAAACTCTTGTGGCTC
>Ga0182004_10000816_pt1 | contig 20852 bp, 11 predicted proteins | sample Sormic07211540_1_FD_120479 | JGI IMG/M metagenome (GOLD analysis project Ga0182004, IMG submission 120479) | Endophyte microbial communities from Sorghum bicolor roots, Mead, Nebraska, USA - 072115-40_1 MetaG | ecosystem: Host-associated > Plants > Roots > Unclassified | place: USA: Nebraska...
CCATGATCATCACTTGCTCCATCACTTGGCATGTACCAACCTCATTAAGTCTACACACACTTAGTATAGAGGTTAGTACTAGGGTTTCATCAATTATCCAAAACCAAACTAGGGCTTTCAATATCATGCACAGAATTGAAACTATTATTCAATCCAGGATGAAGGACAAAGATCATGAACATCCATAGTGAATTATGTCATTCCAACATCATATCATGCACGAAATTGAAACCATTATCCAATACAAGACCAAGGACAAAGACCATAAGATGTTGGCTAACATGATTATATTTAATTGTATCATCGTTGAGGTTCATTATATATTGGGAACCCCACTATCATGTTCAAGGCCCAATTACATATAGCCTAAGGTCTCATAGAATAATATTTGGGTCCATTTGTAGCCTTTGGTAACATTTGTAAATACAAACCCCACCGAATCCATTTGCAGCCCTTAATGATATTTTTGTAAATATCAGCCCTGCCATGTGAAATAAAGAGAACATTTTCTCCACCTCTCCTATAAAACAGGAGAGGAGGAGGGGGCTGATCACTCTGCTTCAGCTCTCTTCCTTGCTCTCTCATTCACTCTCTCACCCTTTGCTCTTGCATGTTTGGTGGCAACACCAACAATTCGTCCATGATCTATAGAAAGGCAACTCTCTCAACCGATCCAACCACATGAAATTTATTTGTACTATTGGTTTGATAAAAAATTTTGTCCCTGCTATAAGACTCTAGATCAACCACATGTTTTAACAAAGTTGATGAACTGAGAAAGGATCTATGAAACATTTGGTTTAAATAGAGAGAAAAAATATCTGTGTGCATCACAAATCATGGTCATCACTGGTATAGTAGAAAAAGAAGGCGAGGGCTCTAATCATTTGAGACGATGAAAATTAATCCACCTCCTAAAGGTATCATATGCATACATGTATGAGAAACTAACACATGTTACGGGGAACTAAGAGGATTAATAATTAACCAAAGTAAATTAGGTACAATTCTTTGACTAGAATGGAGTCATATCATCCGGGTGAATCCAAGATACGATGGACAAGGTGGAAGGCAGCAGCCCACCAAGGCACCAAAACCCAAAATAAATTCTTTTCTTTTTCTGCTCGAGCTCAATGGTGATTTGTTCCTTCTACTATTTTGCTTGAATGATTGATTTTATCTCTACTCCCCATGCATGGTGGAGGCAGACATGGCATACTCGAGAGCTTAGTGGTGGCTCGAGAGACCACCTGCCCCCATTCTTTTAGCCGCATCTTCATCATCTCTAACCAGTCGCCTACATTTGAATGGGTCAGAGATAGAAACTATAATCACATCGCATGTCGTGAAGTTACTAAGAGCTAAATATTCCATTGCATTCAGATCGATATATCAAGAGGTTTCATTGGCTACAATAGAGTCTCTCATCACGTGGCACACGGGAAAAAAAGTAATGTACTACCGGATTAGATACGACCACAAGAGGCTGCTAAGAGAAGACTCCTTGAACGACACCACAAACATGGCGCCACACAAGGACGCTAACCCCTCAATTGTTATAGAAAACATGCAATTTTTGACTTATCTACAATATATCATGCAATTTTTCTGATCTTGAATTTGACTTGCTTCAAACATATCATGCAATTTTTTGTTGCTCCTGTTGCAACGCATGGGCAACTATCTAGTTGCTATGAAATGTCTATAAAATATAGTCAATATATACTTTTATAAAATAGATGAATCCACTTACATCATCACTTTTATATTTTCAAACTCATCCAAAAAGAGTTTATTTGTAGTTAAAGTTTAAAATGTTTGACTTAAGACAACCTCAAAACAACTTCCTTTAGGAACATGGAGTAATTTTCCATATTTTAAATTCTAAATCTTATATAGATATTAATTATTATATTTTCTGTTGGTTGTTTATTTAGATGTTTAAATATTCAATACAGGTAGATATCATAATATTACTTTATCTTTACTTTTATTCTGGATTAACTATTTACTATTTCTATTTTTATGGACTCTTCATTTAGTTATTTTGGTTCCTAATCCATATCAAATTTGAAATAAGCTTGTCCTTAATTCTATCTCCAATTTTAGCTACTAATTTGATTATGTACATAGATTACCAATTTAGATATTTTACTTTTCAATCAAACAAAAATATAAACTTTATTTTCATTGTTACTAATACAAATTTAGATATTTATTGTATACTTAACATGGGATCTTTATCTACATATTATTATCCTCAATTACTCAATTAGTATGGTAATGAAATCAATAATTTTATTTATCTTTAATTCTAGATTTTGTTAAATTAATTGTATATGTTTCATACTCTTTGCTTAAATATAGACCGTTAGGTTATCAATAAAATTAATGGTACACTTTCTTTTATTTTTTATTAACCCAGTCTCTTATACCCTCCTGGTGGACATGATGGCGTTTCTAATAACACTGCTATAATAAAGACGATGGATTGTTTGATTGAAATTAACTTTGTACAGGTGCAAAACATTATACACCATTGACAAATAATGCATTTTTTGTGGAATTAATTCGTTTTAAAAAAACATGTAATCCCGGTGGTGAGTAGCGGGCTACAATTTGAAACGAACACAAGATGGCCGTACAAAACCCTAGGTTGAAAGACGTCCAGGCTTCGGTGATTGAGTGCAGGGAGTGAGAAATTGGCCCCAAACCGTCCCTCTATCAGTTTTTATTTTTTAAAAAAAAAATTAATAGTCTAACAGAGTGACAGTTTTTGCTAATATGCACCTTGAAAATTTATTGGGTTTAGATAAGAAAAAAAATTATAAGGGGAACAAAATTTATAACTTATAAGGGAAACATAATTTGTATACACTAGAAACAAATCATGTCATTCTAGTGATAATTAGCTTTTTTAGGGGAACTCTAGTGATAATTAGCTGGATTCTATTCACAAGAAACAAAACAATGATGATTGAAAAGGCCCAAGCTTCATCATTAATTAGGTGCAGGGAGCGACAAATTGGCCCAAAAAATAGCTCATCTACTCTGCAGGCCGGCAGGGTTGCGATTATTCTTACCGGCATTTCTGGGCCTAGTTGTGACCTATTGGGCCATGGAATGCCTGATCGCCCGCGAGTGACCCTCGCCATGTCGCCGTAACTTTTGCGGCGGCGCCGCCGCTGCTCCAGCCTCGGCTCAACGCTGCTGCCGCCGCCGCTTGTTGTGCTCGACGCCTTACTGGAAAACGAAATTCTGGAGTGGTAATAGCCAGCGGATGGAAATCATCCTGGTTAGTTCATCTTCATCATCATATAGTGAGCAGTTCCCTGATCCTCGCCTTGTGTTATATATGATCCAATCCAACGGAGGACGAACAGGTTTTGCAATTCTCTCCGTCGCTTCACCATAGTTGAGGTCAGCATTTCAGTTACTATTTGCCATTCTTACAGATGTAAGAATTTGTTATATGCATCAATCATGTATAGAAGGCCCTTGCGCATAAGCCGCTAGGATGATCAATGCAGAGGCCCTATGACTTGCTGTACCAGCTTTCAGCTGGCATGCCATAGAGATTCTCGTTTCATTTCCAAAATCGGAGTTCACAAGTCGTTAATTTTTCTTTTAAGGCGAAACGGGATCAGTCAAGCCCCTACTGAATATTTATTACAAGTTTTACAGTGGTTAGGAAAAAAGATAGAGGCGGCAGAGTAAATAAAAACCCAAATGAAGAAAACAAATCATCGTCTAATGGAGTCTAGTGCAAATTAATTCATGTATAAAAACTGCTTGGCCACGCTTAACAGTGGGTTGCTGCTGCTTGAAGATGAACTTATTTCTGTTGTTCCAAAGTGCTCCAACACATTAATGTATTATTAAACACGTTTTTCGTTAAGGATTAAGGAGAAAGCAGAGCTTGAGTACAAACACACAAAAACCAAAACGGCAAAGAGCTTAATTCATATTTTATTTCTCCTTTGCAAAACCAAGGAGGGCAAGCCAAAGCTGCAAGACCAAATAACTGTGAACAGCCACTCGAGTTATAGCATAATCAGCCATTGAGCTGGATATTTTTTTATCCATTATCTAAAAAAATTGAGACTGTATCTCGTTGTTTCTAGACACTGAACAAAGCAGTGACAATGGCGTTTACTAGTACAATGATGAGAACTACGATTTTCTTCTTCTCTTTTTCTTTATTTATACTCCAGCTGTACTTCTGAAATAAAAACTCGTCTAAAGACCAGGCCGTGATTTTATATTTCCTTTCAAAGCAGTCATACAACAACAAAACAAACTAAATATGATGCAATGTCAAAGCCTTGCATGCAACTTGATGCAATAATACTCGATTCCTTTCATTCTGTGAGACCAAATGGAACGAATGGAAGAACATGGCCAGTTTATTGCGAGCCTGTACTTGTGTTTGACAAGGACATTTCTTCTCAGCTGAGCTCTTTTTATATATAGTTATATACATATAAGCGCGTTGGCATTACATATTGGATTATTTATTAATAGATGTACCCGCTTACAATTAATTATTACCTTTGTAGGTGCTAGGATCTGATTCAAAAATGTTGGAATCAAATTATCACATTCTTAGACAAAATTGCTTTATTTTACATGATATGCTATATTTCCGACCAGTGCATACCGCAAAAAGCAACTGAATCCCTAGGTAAATTGTACTCCCTTCGTAAAAAAATACAATTCTTATTTTCTGGAAAGTCAAATAATTTAAAGTTTAACCAAATTTATATGAAAACTACTATCATTTATGATGCCAAATTAATATTAAAAGATTAGTTATACAATATATTTTTATAATAAACTTGTCTGGAGATATAAATATTGACACGGTTTTCTATAAATTTAGTCAAGTTAAAGAAAATTGACATCTCCTAAACCTAGAATTGTATTCTTTTTTAGACAAAGGAAGAGTAGTATTCACATTATGTTCGTGTACCCTAGGCCTTTGTCGATTTGCTGCACAGTTATCTAGATTTTGATAAATTAGTCATGGAGTTGTGTGCCTTAACATGAAAGCCAATTGTATCCACCTTATCAAGAAGAAGAATTTGTGTTGTACCAATTCAACTCATATTGCAAACAGTTCTTATAAATTTGATTGGTTCAAACAACATTGAATTTTGAAGAACATTATTGTAGCCAGCTATGTTACACGAGTACGGGTACGAGTATCAGATACAATACGTATCGGATACGTGGATACACACTTTCTCAAAAGAAAATCCACTAAAATGGTGTATCCGAGTATCCGTATCCGCGTATCCGACGAGTATCGGATACGGATACGTCAATCCCCTTGGAGTATCCGTGTAACATAGGTAGCCAGACACTTTTAGCTTCAACGTCCAATTGAAACTGGGCTCTAAATATGATCCCTTTTAGCTAGTGGCATGACATATTTCACAATGGTTTTTTGCTGCATCATGTGCAAAACTTACATTTGGAACTGCGCCATTATGAGTTACCTTGTTAATTTCTTGGAGCAAGTTAGACTTTTTTTTTCTCTTGTGATTGTGACTGTAGTCTACTTTTTTTTTTAAGGAATGACATATTTACAGTAGTCTACTTAGTCTGCTAATGAGCAACTTGACTGATTCATATACAAATTAAACAGGCTGCCATAACTTGTATCCCTGCATCTTAACTGATTAGCAATACATTGTTCATTCATGTGAGTGTGATCATGCTAGCTTGCTCTAGTACTCTGCAACTGCAAGAGCGTTCCTTACAAGTAATGTGCTCTATCTCTGGCCTATCGTCTATACAGCTAGAACAATGCATCACCGTCGAATAATTGTAAGTGGATGATTCTCCGCATTGCCTTCCTCTAATCTACACTCGTACATGTGACCAACCATATGACAGCGATTTAATACTAGTTCGTACACGCTACATGTTTTAGGTATCTAGAGCAATGCAAGATATATTTGCTGAATTAGTTAGTGTGAACATGTTTGGAATGACGGTGTGCCTTGCCTCGTGCTCCCGTAGTCGTACCCACATCGACTAACTAATTGCCCATTTTCAGCTGTCCTTACTCTGTGTTTGGAACTATGCAAAGTCCATATGAAAATGAATGATTTGTGATGGTTGCCATGGGTTGGAGTATTATAGAAGAATAATTTGTCAAATTTGGTTATGGTTTTCCTCTTTGAGCCTTTGACGTGATCTCTTTTCTATTAAATTTTTGTTTTTCTTAAGGACGCAGCTAAAGCACGACCGACTATGCTATTAGCATGTGAAACACACACTTTCACCTTCTTTCTCCTTCGGACCTTTCCTTGCGCTATTGCTGGTCTTCCTCCTCGCCTTCGGCCCGTCTTCTCGTTCTCGCCCCTGCCCCCGCCTTCCTCGACCGCCGCCCCCGGCCAGCGACTCCCTCGACGCCTGCCTCCCGCCCCCACCCCTCAACCCTGCCCTCCTAGCTCCTTGTCCTCGCCTTCGCCGCTGCTCACTATTCACGGTGACCTCCTTCTTCCCTCTATTCCTCTCCTACTGCTGTCATAGCCATGGGCACCCCGCCATGATATGGCCCAACCACCAACTATGTTGCTGAAACCTTAATCGCCGTCCCCACCATCTAGCGTGCCTGCCTCTGCCAAGCTCCTTCTAAGCCCGCCAAAGTTAGGGAAGAAGAGAGGGAGAAGTACATTGTCTTCTAAATCTGTCGGAACCCTAACTTTTAGATGCTTGATCGCGGGAGGACACACCTCGTCGGCGCTGGTGGCCTAGGAGCGTCGGTGGCTACTAGAGGAGCAGAGAGAGAGTGCACATCTGAGAGGAGGAAGAAGACACATCGAAAGGTGTAACACTTGTATGAGAAAATACTTATGGGCGTGTAAAAGAAAAAAAATGTCACCCGATAACTACTCTTTACCTTAACATTTTCCCCCCTCACTTGTACAGCACTTGAATTCAATGATTTTTTTAAAGAAATTAAATTAAATGAGGTTTGGTTCGACCGATGGTCCAGCAAAAGCAAAGCTTCATCCATAGCTCTTTACAAATTAGTTTTTTTATTTCATTTTGAACAATCGAAAATTTAGTATATTTCAAAACATGAGCTCCATCGGCTTTGTGCGTACACGCAAGAGCAAACACGAGCTCTCCATCGGCCTCAACCTCAACGCGACACGATCGGGATTTCAGGCTCACGGGGCCTTATAAAATTTAGAATGCTTGACCTTGACCTCCACCGTCCACCTCCACCTCCACCACCTCTGTCCCGGGACTCCCCTCCCATGCCGACTCACTCACCTCACCTCCTTTGTCTCCCCTCCGACCTCCCGTTACTGCCTGACACGTTCTTGGCGCTTTCGCTTCTCTTCCTCCCATCCCATGCCGTTCAGTTAATTCCGTTGCCTTCTTGACAGTTTTTGTTTCTTGGAGCTTTTATCCTCTGCCACAAGCAGCTCCAGCGGCCAAGAACGCTCCCCGGCGTGACGCGGAGCTGGCAACCGTTGTGGATTTAATCTTCCCTGGGCGCGTCGAGCTCGGCGGCGCCGGGGAAGGCGGTGACGCCAGGTGGTGGGCCTGCACCGGCGGCGCCCAGGACCAGGAGATGACGACCGCGCGGCAGTGGTGGCGCCGCGCCGCCGCGGCCTTCAAGGACAGGAGGAGCCTGTACCTGACGCGCGTGGCGGCGCTGCGGCCACGGACGGCCGCCGCGGCGGCGGCGGCGCTGAGGAGCCCCGAGCTGGAGGCGGCGGTGATCCGCGCCACCAGCCACGACGAGCGGTCCGTGGACCAGGGCAGCGCGGCGCGTGTCCTGGCGCTGGCGCGCGCGTCGCCTCCCGCGCTCAAGCCGCTCATGTGGGCGCTGGCGCGCCGCGCCGGGCGGACCCGGTGCTGGGCCGTGGCGCTCAAGGCGCTCATGCTCGCGCACGGCCTGCTCCTGCGGTCCGACGTCGCGCCGCGCGCCGCGCGCCTCGGCCGCGTCCCCTTCGACCTCGCCGACTTCCGCGACCGCTCGTCGTCGCCGTCCAAGTCGTCGGGGTTCTCCGCCTTCGTGCGCGCCTACTTCCGCTTCCTCGACACCCGCTCCCTCTTCGCCGCCCAGGAGCTAGACGACGACGACGACGCCGGTGGCTCCGACGGCGAGGACGCGCGGCTGGACCGCGTGACCAAGCAGCAGCACCTGCTGGACCTGCTCATGCAAATCCGGCCGTACGGGGACGGCATGGAGAAAGGCCTCATCCTGGAGGCCATGGACTGCGTCGTCATCGAGATCTTCGAGGTCTACAGCCAGATATGCACGGGCATTGCCCGGTTCCTCGTCGCCGTCCTCGGCTCGGCACCGACGACGCCGCGGCAACGGCCGGGAGAGACGCTGGCGGCGGCGAGGCGGCGGAGGGGAGTGCAGGGGATGCGGGTGCTGAGGAAAGCCGCGGAGCAGAGCGCGCAGCTGTCGTCGTACTTCGACCTGTGCCGGGGACTGGGCGTGCTCAACGCCGCCGAGTTTCCGGCCGTGGAGCGCGTCCCGGACGATGACATCAGGGACCTCGAGAAGATCATCATGAGCCACGTCGTCGAAGAAAGCGGCAAGGAGGAGGAGGAGGAGGAGAAAGAAACGAAGGCGTTGGTGGTCGCCGTGGAGGAAACCCGACCGGCGTCGGAGACAGTGGTGACAAAAGAGTGGGTGGTGTTCGACGACGACGACGACGACAATGCCGCCGCCGGCGCCAGGCCGGGGCATTTCGGTGGTTACGTGAATCCGTTCGTGGCCGCGCCGTGGGACGCCGTAGCCGGTTGCAGAGACTTGTTGGTTTAGCGCGAGTTTGGTATGGTAGCAGAGATGGAAATTGGAATCCCGTCTGATGCGTGGGATTTGCAGCCAAAAATCACTCAAAATTTGTCGTCTATCGATTTAATTAACCTACTACTTTGCACCATGAGAACATTGAGTGAATCCTTGTAAATAGATATGTTGTACGGCACTCGGGAGATGAACGTGAATTGTGAATCATTCCCTAAGTTCCAGTTTTAGGTTTTTTTTTTGTGTTTTTTTGACAGGTTTGTTACTTACTCTTCAGTCACTTTTTTTTCTGAAAGAATCTTGAGTCACTTTTTGCTCAAATTTAGTTTCCCTAGAATGTTGATTGAGTCAAATAATTTACTAGATGCTAGATAGGCAATCAAGCTCTAGCTACTCACGCCTAAGCAATCATAGGTGATTATTGTGCATTTTCAATCGGTCAGAGTAATTCCTTGAAGACATATTTATGGCATGTTAAACTAAAAAGCCCTTAACATTATCGATGAAGCATGCACAATAGGATCATTTTTTTCATTTGTAAACCAACTTGGAAATCATTCTAAGTGAAAATCATACATAGATCAAATGTGTCAGTACTATACAAGACAGTGCTATTCTCCACCTAGTGCTGGTTTTTGTGAATGAGGTTCTAACCTACATCTCTACCTTCTTCTTCCTCCTATGTAACCCTACCTTCTCCATATACCAGAGCTGTTCCGGCCCTATCCCCCTCTTCTTAACTCTAGGATTCATGCTAGAGGACTTGTGACCATATATAGCTCATTGTCATGCTAACCATCAACTTTTAAAAAGAATGTAGTTTATCCTTTTTTTTCTAGCAAAATACAGCATATCATGAAAAGACTACAGGTCACCCTTTCTTTAGCGTTTATGCCATTATATGTAATAAGAGATGATTTCTTCATTTGTAGGTAATGTTATCCTAAATATTAAATGATAAATAGTCGGTCACTCTTTTATTTAGCATTTAGGCCGTTTAGACAATGTTCGAACATAGTTAAAGGTCTAAATGGTTCTTTATAGTAACATTAAAATATGCATATTTATGTATGTAAGTCAAATATGCTAGAAGTACTATATCTTTACACATGCGAAAAATAAGTATTCTATCAAAAAAATTTTGGAGGAAAACTAAATCCCACTACACCTCACTTAGGGCACCCATAATGGATGACTCATAAGCTAGCTCTAAGTAGAGAGAGAGAGAGAGGGAGAGAGAGAGAGAGAGAGAGAGAGAGAGAGAAGTTAGCTTTTGATCAAAAGTTAGGCTCATACTCTAGCACTATTGAAGAGGTTGACTTAAAGCTAGTAAGTAGCTTATACCGCAATTACGATGTTAATTAGTTGGGTGTCAATGTGGTAATTACAATCCTTCTATTAACTAATTGGTGAATTAAATAGTTGTTCAGCTCATTTAATCATATTTAACTCAATATTAGTTATACCATTTAGATTGTTTTTAGCAATTTAAACAATTTTAAGCTGTCTAACCATTTAATCACTGTTTAGGGCCTAAACAGTAAAGCTTCTTTTACTGTTTAAACAACTTTGCTTGCCTGACAATCCAGACTCAAGAAGCATTTCAGTGTATATTTGACTATAAGTTTAGAAGATAACTTTTCTTTTTGCAAATTACACAAGTACGGATAGACACTCAACACGCACGTACACTTATCCCTATAAACATGTCAATCACAACGGGGGCCTCGTTGTTAACAAAAACGTTGCCTACCACCAAAAAAACAATACCGTCAAATCCTGAAATGAATCTAAAAAAATATGAGCATCCATGTCAATTTAAAGATTTGAACCCGAATAAATAGGTTCCACCACAAAGAATCTAACCAACTGAGCTAAACTCAATTCACGTCTAGACGATAAGCTTTGATATATGCATGAAAAACACCACCGTTGCTTGACTAGCTTGTAAGCATAAAGACTCTTGTAACTAGTAGTATACGCAACATGCAATCATGGATTAACTTGTAAGAACAATTCAATGTCTTGTAGTGCATTGCGGACTGTGACGCACGGTGTCTTGTAAGTACACAACCAGCAAGTGGCTAGTTCACTGCGTGCAAGGCTAGTCTAATGTTATTCTTATGGACCTTAGCTGGCTTTGTTTAGTTTCAAAAAAATTTTGTAAAATAGACAATATAGCACTTTTGTTTGTATTTGATAAATATTATCCAATCATAGACTAGGCTCAAAAAATTCGTCTCACAAACTACAAGCAAACTGTACAATTAGTTATTATTTTTATCCATATTTACTGCTCCATGCATGCGCCGCAAGATTCGATGTGACAAGAAATCTGAATTTTTTTGCAAAAATTTTTTGGAACTAAACAAGGCCCTAGAATCATCCCCTCACGTTGTTTTTACTTCCATAACGTGAGATCTCAAATAAATGGCTCCAATAGCGTTCCTTTTCACCAGAAGTAGTAGCTCCACCATCAGGGACCTACACGTTATATCTTTGTTTCTTTGTCGACGCCATGATCTGGAAAACTATATACATACGGCCCAAGCTTAGAGTAGCAGCTTGTATCCTTATGTATTGTTTACTCCTGTATCCCGCCTTGCACATTAATGCATGATGAATTTGACAGTGTTCCTTTTGTCACCGGATGTCATCGCTCTACCTCCTGCTATATATAGGTTACATGTTACTTTGGTTGCAAAGTTTGATGTTATGAGTTCAGGGACAAACCTGATGCAAGCATATGGATCGATTTTCTTCTCTTACTAATTGTATATATGTGTCAGTCATCCCTATTGGATATGTTATATTGTTCGCAATAGCTTTTTAGCTTTATGTTTTTTTTTCCAAATAGGTGGAAATAAAGAGATGTTTCTTACGTTTGTTCAATGGAGATAAAAAGAGACAGTAGGTTTTATAGTTGTTTTAACGAAATAGCTTGCGGTTTTTTCACGGCACATAACCCACACAACCTTTTTCATAGCTCACAGATGAAACAAACCAAGTCTACATATCTAGAAAAGCAAAGGAATATCTTATAATTTGGAAATAGAGGGAGTAGCTAGTAGGAGCACACATAGGACTCTTGTTTTGTACTCCCTCCATCTAGGAAAACATGCAACTATGTGGGTTGCGTGTCAGAAAAAATAGTTCAGGTTTGATCAAGTTGCCAGTGAATAATATTCATATTTATGGCTCTAGATTAATTTATTATAAAAATATATTTTGTAATTAATCTAATGATATTTATTTCATATCAAATATATTGATTTTTTATACAATTGGTCAAACTTAATATACTAAAATGTGACATTATGCTAGAATTGCATGTTTTCCTAGAAGGAGGGAGTATATGACATCATTTTAGTATCTAAGAGAAATAGGTACAATACTACAATATGGGTAGTTTTTGCGTAATAGTAGTGGTAAGTAATTTATTAACACCTAGAGGGGTAGTTCTATATTAACTTTTTTCTTGATAGCGTGGTAATTTTAGGACGTGCGAATTGACATGGAGGTTTCTTTTATTGTTAATAAATATTAAAACAATAGATTAGATTTTTTAAAGATGGCTTGTAATATGTTATTATTTGAAAGCCAATCCCTTAGATCACATAAGAACATTTTGTTTTTTTTTCTTTTCTCAAACACTTCACGTGTCTTTTCATTAAAAGAAAAGTAGAAGACCGAAAGAATGGCTTACACGACGCAACCGTGGAAGAAACCATAGTGCCGGTTAAGTGACTAGGAACCTAAGCGAAAGACAAACAAATGTGATGGGGAAAGACCCTCCACCACAAATCTAAACAACTGGACCTGCAGGGAAGAATACAACACAAAGGCTGCCGACATTAGAGATAAAGCCACGATGGTAAAGTATCCACCGAAAACAACCACGACGCCAATCTTCCGCTAGAGCTGACGCAGCAAAGCATCCACGAAGGGGACATCACGTAAGAGCATCTTGCAAGTAAGTGTTGGTTTCAATGAACCAAAATCGCATGGAATCCACAACAATGATTCTAGTTTTGGATACCAATGATCGATACTCCCTTCTAAATTATAAAGCATTTTGACTTTTCTCAATACATTGCTTTTACTCTGTATTTTTAGTAGAAGTCACGTATCTAAAAAAACTAAATGTCTTATAATTTTTTATTTTTTAAAAATATTTTATAATTTCGAATAGAGAGAGTAGGACACTAGCAGCACATTGACTTTTATCCATCTCTCAAGCTCGTGTTTTGATCCGTTTCTTGAATTCTCAATTCGCGCGTCGGTGTTTTAGATCTGCGATCGGTGACCACTGACCGCCCGTGCCCACCTATTTTTTTCCTTACACGATGAGCAATTATTGAGGAGCCTTCACATCCTTGTTGCTGTGTCGAGCATGGCCTTTCTGCTCCTGTACAAAATTTAAGTGTTTGGCGACAATACCATACGGCGGGAGATCGACAGGTCGAACAAAGGACCGCGCAGTAATTCCTGTTCCCCGTCCGATCAATACAAATGCCCACCGATCTAGGAGGATATGCCTATGTGGATGTTGTTGTGTTTTTTTCAAGGAAAAACTCGTAATATCAAAAAAAAAAAAAAGTTTCCAATGGTTTTTTAAAACATAAGAAAAAGACTAGTAGTTTCCGGCAGTAGCTGTTCTCAAAACTATTCCAAACATTAGTAGTCTTTCAAAACCAAAGCTTAGAGAGCAATAGATTAGTAGGCTGGCTAGTTTTGGTCGTCCAAGGTGCGTTTGGCTGCAAGAATTGGTTTCGTTTCTGGTAAGAATCACTAGAATCTGTGTCAAACATGTATCTAACAAAGTGATTTAACTAGGAAAAACGTTTCTCGTTTTTGTATAGGAATAAGAATAACCCAAATACAGTGTTTCTAGTTTATTTTAGCAAAGATCTAGATCTGATGCCAAACAGTTTTACCGATTCTTGCTGTTTCAGTAGAGAAATTCAAGAGACAATCTGGATCTGAAATGTTTCTCGGAGAATCTAAAAACCTACCAAACGCACCCCAAATCAACAAGTAGCAACGCGAGAACAAGCACGATTAATTGCACGCAAAGTTCGTCGACTATGAGCGTCCGGAGTCCGGCAAACCAAGGCCTTGTTTAGTTTAAAAAATTTTGCAAAATAAATACTATAGCACTTTTGTTTATATTTGATAAATATTGTTTAATCTCGCAAATTGCAAAGATTCATCTCGCAAATTACAAATAAACTGAATAATTAGTTATTTCTTTTATTTATATTTAATGCTTTATGCATACGCCGCAAGATTTGATGTGACGAAAAATCTGAAAAATTTTGTTTTTTTTTTGAACTACGCAAGGCCAAGAGTTCCGGGCGGAAGAATGCGCACAATTTCCATTTGACCGACATGGTGGCATACCCACCGGTGCAGGGACAGGATCACGGGCAGAGCACATGAAACCATGCCACCGTTGCCGCGACAAGCGGGTGATGCCGCCAAAAGGGGCAGCATCTCCGCTAGGAAATAGGGATCCCACTATAGGCTGTTGATCCTGTCATGAGCCGACATCAGCCGGCCGGCCATAAAGTTGTAAGTATTCAGTAGTACAAACGGGTGGCCTTCAAAACACCGATGCGAGCCAATCAGCCAATCTATAATCAGATACCAAAATTTACAAAAACGCTCTTTTTTTGATAAATTGTAAAAACGCTCTTTGGTACTATAATCGAGAGGGTCAGAGAATCCGGCTTCTAGTCTGGAGCTGCTGGAGAATTATATCGACTTGGGGTAACTGCGGTTGGACCTAAAGCTGCAACGGGTGAAATGGAGATTCAGATTATTCTACCAGAGAAATGCCTAGAGCGACCAGCATCCCCATTGACAGGGAGATCAGCTGAGCTACTGAGCTTCTGAGGGTTGTTTTCTGGTCGTTCATCTGTGGGAGGACTCCCGCGACAGCAATGTAAATGAAACCACCAGCCGTGAAACCCTGTAAAACATGACAGTTGGCGGGGCAGGTGGTGCATTAGCTCCAACAATGAGATGTGCCAACGGTACAACAAAGAATGGATGTTGGGTGGGTCATGTTTAAAAGAGCATACCTCAATCAGGGAGGAATGTCCGGGATCTTTACCCAAAGACAATGCCTGCACATGCAGTAGAGTAATGTGTTATATGCAGGGGAAAAAATTGTTTTACCTTTGCGTAATTTTTTTAGAGAACTCACTAGTGCTGTTCCAGCAAGAGCAACCAACGCGGAGAGGAAATTGAAGAATAGGGCCTTAGATACCGTGAAGCCTGACCGCACAAGGATACCAAAATCTCCTACCTTAATACAGAAGGAATAGAAAGTTTAAGATCAACAAAGTAGGAGTAATTTCTGTCAATGAAACACAGGGTGATTATCGCTGAAAAAAACTAAAGGTTCGAGGTGAGGATCTAACTAGTTTTCTTAATCTAGTTCCAGAAAGTAGAAAAATATCAAATATCAAATGATTGCACTTCAATAGATGTTACTCCCTCCATTCCAAATTATAAGATGTTTTGGCTTTTTTTAGATATATATTTTTTGTATCTAGGCATAGTGTATATCTAGATCCATAGTAAAAACTAAAAACTATGTATCTAAAAAAGCCTTTCTTATAATTTGGAATGGAGGGAGTATATTAATTCAGAATAGCTCCAGAGTAGTATTTTAACATGAGCTAGTTTTGCCAACACAGACAAAATCAAACTGGAATGCATCAGGAAAGTCATACTGAAAGTACTATGATGAAATTCAAGTTAATGTAATGGCGACCATAACCTCTTGAGGAAGTTCATGTGCAAGCAGAAATAAAGTCCTGGACCAGCCACCAACAGAACCATGTAGCAGAAAGGCACTCCCAAGAGCCATCCCATCAGTGAAGTTATGCTGCATCATTCACATGAATTTCCATCAAAATCCTAACTAGCAAGTAATTCAGAAATCTAGCACACAAACATGAGCATGTGTGAAACAAAAAATATGGTTCAGGTGATAAGACTTACGACACCGTCTGAGAAAAGGTTGAGGTAGCCAAACACTAAGTTAGAGTTTGAAATTGATGAGCCTTCATTTGATGATGCTTTTTCAGGGGCAGGATCACTTTCAGAACTGGCGGATTCTCCATCAGTAGCTTTGGATGAGCTCCTCTGTTCATTACAGGTACATCATGTTCATAAATCATAAGTGGATCACGTGCCTCATTAAGTGGGAGAGAAATGCAGACCCACCATAAAAACTGAGAACCAAATAGTGATCTAACTGCACAGAATGTATAATATGAAGAAAGGAAATGCATATTATGCTGCCCATGAGCTCAAGAGATTTGATAGTGCATCACTGCATCTTATATTATCGTGCATATACATATACTAAAAGTTTGCTGCAAGCAATGTGCACTTTCTAAAGAGGAAAGAATCATTATAAGAAATATTAAGTTCTACAGCTTAGAATCATTATAAGAAATATTAGTTTCTACAGATTATGCAACCATCTGATGCCCAAAAAAGACCTATAGGCCAAGTTGAGGGCAAATGGGCAATAAAGCATCATTTATGTTGATCCAATTTTACCCACAACCATTATGTTCTCTTCGAACTTGAATGAATTCATTGAGAGCCTAGTCAAACCTGAGTGTCAAAACCTTTCCTTTTAGCTTTTCACCAAATGTGACAAATAGGTTGGTGTTGCCCTTCAACTATTTCTTTTACTGACACACTTTGCAAGTTCGATTCTCCTTTATTCAGTGCTTTTTTATATAACATATTCAGTGCTTGAATTGCTACCACATATGTAACACACCACACTTTCTTAGAGCCATCGGTTAGCTTTCATAATTTGGCTTTCCCATACGTCAAGAGATAAACTGTATGCCCAATGAGGTGCTCTGTTGCACATTTTTCCATAAAACATCTGCTAAAGTGTGCCTGAACATATTTTCCATTGACTGAACCAAATATTGACTGCTATCTTTTGAGTTTCACATAGGCGATGCTTCCTAAAATAACTGTTATGTTCCACATGAATTTTATATGCACATTTTCCTTCAATGCCTTTTTTTCACAAAAGCTGGCAACTTTCAAGTTCCTACTATCCTTTTTTATCTTTGCCAAAATGTAAACGGATTGCAGAAAGAACACATAAGTAATCATACAGTACCACAGAACTGATGCCTTGGGAAGACATACCAGATACTTTCTATGTTTTGCATCCAAAGCAGAGTTCAGTTAGATATACCTTGCGTATAGTAGCTTTTGATTCATGGCCATCACTTATTTTTCCAGTGGCGCCATCAACCAAAGGTTCCTCTTCAGTATGGTCAATGTCTTTACCATCGGTATCACTCTTTTGGTGATTCAATTTAGCTTTATCACTAGAATCATGCCGTTTATGATTATGATGATGGTGCCCGTGACCCATGCTATGAGTCCCATTTTGAGAATTGTCTTCAACATACCTCACAATCTTCTCAACGATAAAAAACAATACAATGCCAACTGCATGGAATGGTAGTTGAAATTAGACATATGGAGAAAGGGAACAGATCAAGGAAGTTAGATGCATGTGGAAACAAAACAGATCAAGGACTCCTGAGTAATAGAATGTCAGGAATAAGTTCATGTCACTAAGAGCAATAGTATTAACATGCCAGCTGGACGGCAGTGACATCCAACATACTTTGGGTTAAAAGGAAACAGTCTGCAGCAACTGAATCAAGAAAGGGCAACTCCATATGGCAAAAAAAAAAGTTTGAAGAAAACACTATTGGACATACATGTGTAGGATATACTCACATAGTATAGACAACCCCACAGAAAGATCTTCCAGTGAGTGTGCATGTGCATGCTCGTGAGCATGATCATGACCCTCATGATCATGTGAGTGAGAGTGTCCTCCACCTGAGCAGCAATTGAAAAACAATGCAAGTGAGAGAGTGCTCCTACAGCGAATGAAGGAAAAGAACTGCATCTACATCATGTACAAAGTGAAGATCAGAACTAAAGGAATGCAATATACAGTAGTGTTGTATGGATGTGGTGGCCCAGGTATCAATATGATGCTAGCACGAGCAGCATACTATGATGCTAGGTTCAACACTTCAGTTTATTGCAAGAGATGGTAGGAATTAGAACAGCTTGATCCAATTGGTTCACACAGTGGGTAATTCAGAGGTTTGGTGCTTTTAACAAAGCATTGGGCAGTAGGCAAAATATGCATGGAGCTATGCTTCTTTTAAAATTACAAGCAGCTTGATTTAGGGTCATAAGTTACATTGGAGTAAACACAACATTTCTCATTTGTTAACTTTTCTGGGACCTTTGCAAAATACACTCATCTACCCCTCCTATATCCTATGGCAGTGAAAATATGGGGGGCACTAAACTGTCTTTGAGAACCAAGGTATACCTAGAGGAGATATAGAAACAGTTTCTAGCTCAAGACGATGTAGATGATGGGAGAGACAAAACAGTAACTAGTAAAACACAGCAGATATACATGAACCAAGCACAAACAAAAACAAGAACCAAAAGAAGACCTTAGCATGTATCAAAGGATATACCAAAAGCATGTGGCAGCTGATGAAGAAATGAATCTCCAAGCATTGCTCCTGCCTGCAGATTGTATTGAAAGTTTGAAACCAAACAACAAAAGCACATAAGCTGTAACATCGTTGATTCTGAACAAAGTAGTCAAGACAACGTCATAAATAAGTTAAATAATCTCAAAATTATGGGGCGTCGTCTCATGGTTGGCTCTTCTGAATATAAACTTCTACGGATATCTAAAAAATGTAGGTTTCTTTTTACTGCATTGTTCAGCTAGATACATGCTGATATACAGGACCCATCAGGAAAAAATATGTTAAAAAAACAAGGGCAGAGGAGTTATTAACCATTTGCATTTCTACTTATCTTCCACAGGAGAAAGGAATATCACTTTGTATATGAGAAAGTGCAATCATCGCAGTTCTGTTACAACTTACAGTTTATGTAATCAAGCATGTGCTTCAAACAGATGACACAATTCCATTTGTCTGCTTTTGTGGCACTATTTGGTTGATTTGTTCTCTACTGAATGAGTAGAAACACATCAGAAATTCAATAGAACCTGAGGTTTCTATGTTATTTATAACATCGATCATGGACAAAATTTTACAGGCAACATTTCATAGGCAGGGCCAATTCAATTTCCCCAGGTGATATAAAATTCACAGGATAACAGATAATTCATATTTGTGACTTTCACTGAATGCAGATATTACTTTCTATTAGATTGTATTTGCAGAAGATTATCTTAGGGTACATTAATTTCAAGCTGCATTCACTAGACTGACAGGAGAAATTGTAATGTACTTGTCTAGGTAGCTCTCAGGATTTGCTAAGGAAAACCACAGATTTGAGTAGATTGCAGACAAATATCCGTTTGCTAGCTCGATTTTGCGAAATCTTCTAACAGCCGCACAGTCCACACTTACCCCAAACACTGCAAGCGAATCCACTATGGCCTTAGACGGTTTCCCCTGAACTGCAGAATTGAAACAATCCAGACAATCAGGACCTGCGCTGCGCAGAAGGGCAAGCAAATAATCCCCAGATTGCAATGGGCCAAGCAGGGGGCACTCACAGAAGATGACCGGGAGGAGGACGAGGCAGACGAGGGACGCCATACTGACCAGAAGCGAGCACCCCATCGCACTCAGCCACACGCCTGCTCGATCAAATCCCCAAATCATTCAATCGCCTCGGACGGAGTAAATCGCGCCTCACGCGAAAAAACGAGCGGGATCGGAACAAAAAATTGCCTAACCCATGGTCGATGTCTCCATGTCGCCGTGGCCGTGGTGGTGGTGGTGGTGGTGGTGGTGGTGGCTGTGGTCATGCTCGTCGTAACCGAAGGACTCGAGCTCGAGATCCGCCTCCTCCGCTATCTCCTCCGGGAGCAGCCGCTGGATCTCGCCGTGGCCGTGGTGATGGTGGTGCTCATGGTCCGCGCCGCCACCGCAGCTGTGGCCGTGGTGATGATGCTCGTGCGGTTCGTCGTGGCCGCCATGGTCATGGAAGGGGCAGGACTCCTCCGCCGAGTGCCCTGCGGCGGGGGCGGCGGCCAGGGCCACGGTGGCCGCCAGGAGGAGGAGCAGGACGGCGGCGAGGCTTTGGCGGCGCATTAGGGCTCGCGCGTCGGTGCGCGCCCGCGGGGGGTTTTGGGGTGTAGGGATGTCAGGAGGCGGAGGATCGCTTGCAGACGCCCTCGATGGTGACGACGACGACGAGCACGAAGAGGAGCACGACTATGCCAATCACCACGCCGAACGTCACCACGTCCATGTCCACCCGATTTTATAATTACACCCCTCAATTAAACTCGGGGGGAAAAAACACGACAAAAAAAATTAAAACAAATCGAACCAGCTCGCTACGACATGAGCGATCAGTGAGCCCTCGGAATGGATCGGGCACCAGGGCTGAGAATTTGACTGGGCGGCGGGGAATTCGGAAGCTTCGTTCTCTGACCTCGTGCTCCCCCGTACGCAGCAGCGTACTACACTTTGTGTCGGTGGCAAGCAAGGGGGTTCTCCAATTCCGAGAGCACCGCGATGATATGATCCGGGGCTCCGGACCGAGCGTCGAGGAATTCCACAAGACTAGAACAATGGAGAGAGGATCGTCGGATGGGAAGACGGCAACAGGATCATGATAGGTTTCAAGGGGAGCGCGATGGAGCGGGGCGGGTGTGTCCACGGTGTGATTGTGATGCAGCCTGCGTTGGTGGTTGCAGGTCGAGTGGTCGACGAGGGAAGGAGAGTGATGCACACACTCTGCATCACTCAGTCAGTGGAGCAACACCTTTTTTTCTCTCTTGTTCTGGAGCTTATTATCTTTCCTAACTAATTTTCCAGCTCTCGACGGCTCCTTTTTGCCATCTAGAGAAAAGGTTGGTGCCATCTTCCATTCTCTACTTGTCTAGTCGACCATTCTTGATAGTTCGTTCATACGTTCTGGCTTCTGGGGGTGTAGCACCGGTTCGTCTAATAATAGCTAGCAGCGGCGGCAC
>Ga0182004_10000817_pt1 | contig 20850 bp, 15 predicted proteins | sample Sormic07211540_1_FD_120479 | JGI IMG/M metagenome (GOLD analysis project Ga0182004, IMG submission 120479) | Endophyte microbial communities from Sorghum bicolor roots, Mead, Nebraska, USA - 072115-40_1 MetaG | ecosystem: Host-associated > Plants > Roots > Unclassified | place: USA: Nebraska...
CCCCCTTCTCCTCCCCCTCTACTCTTCTCTTCTTTTTTTTTTTTTCCTTTTCCTTTCTTTCTACCACTTCCCCCCCCCCCCCCCCCCCCCCAATAATTCATGTTTGTCCTACTAAGCATGTAACAGTACTATATATATTGCCGCATTTGAGGGTATAAACCGGACGACATTTCTGAAGGCACGGTCAACTGCTCAGTGCCTGTGCCTCTGCTCTATCTGGTACGTTATTCCGAACTGACACGACGCCACTGCGCGTGACAACACGAACAAGTGACCTCAGCCAGTTCCGTGGATCAGCACCCGATCCGGCCGGTACGCAAGCCAGAACGTAAAGAAAAAAAAAAAGATCACTTTAGTCCTGAACCTGATTTTCTTCTACCTGCGACCATTTTTTTGTTTACCATATATGATGACGATGACTTACTGTGGAGACGTGCGAGGCTGAAAGAAGGTGAGCACGCGACGGCGGCGGCGTCCCTCAACTCCTCCTCGTCGTCGTCGTTGTCGAAGGGGAAGTCCATGACGCCCACGGGGCTGAGCTGCTCCTTGTCGTCCGCCTGCGACCCCGACGACGAGCTGGACCCCTCCTTCTCCTTGGACACCACCGTCTTCATCGCCACCACCACCTGCATCATTGCACGTACGGCAGACAACATTAGCAACAACCGCCGCTGATAATAATAACATGCAGATAACATAGCAGCATGCAGCAACAACTCCTTGTAGTAAATAATTGGGCGCTGGCCTCGCCGTGCGCGGCCGTCCCGGTCCCCGGCCCCGGTGGTGCCATGGACTGAACTTTTCGTACAAGACAAAGGAGCACAGACAGCAGCAGCACGGGCCGACAGCAGAACGTGCGGGCGCTGGATTAGGGAGATCCAGAGGTTTCCGTCGCTTGGCGATCGATCGATCGAACTAGCCGTAACGAACTGGGTGTGGCTAATGCTTGCTAATAATCCATCACTGCAGGTCAGGCCATTAAACCACATGCGATGCGATGCGATGCTTTGCAGTTGCAGTGCAGACAAAGATACGACACACGGCGCCGGCAGTGGTACGCCGTGGGCCTGGAGGATGGATGGGAGGTTGGTTTGGTACGCCACTACGCCGTGGGTACTAAACGTGTGTATGCCATGGCATGGCTGTTAGCGCGGGCAGCTGCGCCTGCGCTGCGTGGGCGTGGCAAATTGGCAAGCGTCGGCAGCCAGCCATCACTCCACTCGATCGCCGCTTCTTTTTACCGGGCTCGCTCACTTCCCTCGTCGACAAGCTCCGCTAGCTCTAGCTCGTTCACGTCCTACTGACATTTATGCGGGCAGCTACTTTTTTCCGCGGTCTGGTCCACAGCCCATGCATGCACGCCGCGGAGGCAGGAGCAGGACGCTGGGCCGCCCCGGGCAGCATCGACGTGCAGTTCAACACTCAACAGGGCGGTTTGGGTGGGTGGGTGGCCGGACAGCGAGTGAGCGCTAGGCAGTTTTTGCAGCGGTGGATGGACCAGTGCAGTGATCCTTCATTTTTCACTGCACTCATGCACTGCAACGACCGCCTATTACGGACAGGGCCACACAACTAGTACCGCGTACTTAAAAGCTGTCTCGATCAGAAGATTGGCTCTCGATCGCACCAACTTAATCGTAGAGTAGTAATAAGCTACTAGTCCACGACCTCGAGGTTAGGCCAGGGCCATCAGGGTAAGAAGCATTGCAAGGCACGATTAATTCTCACTGAAGCATGGGTCAGCAAAGGCATATTACTCTTCAACAGCGGGCAATGAACTACCTACAAAGAGGGCCGTGTAGTGTAGCACATGTTCGCCGTGCGTCAATGCCGTAGCTACGATGGGGTTTCCCTTGGATGCTTCGTGCGTGTAGATAGGCACAGTGGATCGATCGATCGAGAAGGTCCGCATCAATGAGCAGACCGCGTTCGGTTGGGCTAGTACGTACCCTGCCTTAATTTAGTTGCGGAATCAATGTGTGGGGCTTGGCTTCCGTGATCGTTTCATGGCTAAACCCACTTGCAAACAAGAGGCATACATACACGACATAAAGTAAAGTAGTAACTATAGCGTTTTAATACGTTAACGAAAGCGAGAGAGCGGAACAGGAACGAACGAGACGCCCTCAACTGAATTAACGCCCAATTATTGAAGCATAATGGTTGGCAATGGTGGTGTGTAATTGACTGAGCCATCAATCCGAGAGGAAAAAAAACCGGGATCAGGAATTACATTACCTCGTGCTCGTCTCCGGCGGCGGCGGCCTGCGAAGGATGATGGTGGACGCTGTCCTCGGTCGCCGACGAGAAGTCCGAGTCGGACTCGGACCGCGACCTCCTGCTCGTCCTCCCGGACGAGGAGTTGTCGCTGGACTCCGACGACGACGTCTCCAGCTCCTCGGAGCTAGAGCTAGAGCTAGAGCTAGAGCCACCGCAGCCGGCGGACGCGGCCGTCGTCGTCGCCGCGGCGTCGTCGTCGTCTGCCTCCTCGTCGCGGCGCCTACTCCAGAAGCCGCCTCGCCTGCTGAGCCGGCGCGAGAGGCTCCTGGAGAGGTGGGACAGCTTGCTCGGGCGGTGCCGCCGCAGGGAGAGGGAGGGCGACGACTCGAGGAGGAGGTGCCGCCGCATTGGCGCCGACGCCGACTCGCCCAGGCGGCGCGGGTAGCAGCGGAACCCCGCCGCGCTGCACGAGTCGCAGTCCAGCTCCAGGAGGTCCTTGAGCCTCAGCGGCGGCGGCGGCGGCGGCAACGGCGTCGTCCCACCCTCGCCAGCCATCGCCACGCCTGTGTCTGTGTCTGTGTGTGTGTGTGTCGAGATCGCCGGTCACTGCACGCGTGCCGCCGCTCTTTCCTGGGTCCCTGGTGATGATCTGTGGGAAGTTGGAACTCAGCACTCAGCTAAAGGTCGGTTGCCACGCGTGCGTGTGTGTGAACTGTGCTAGGCACTGAACTGATCAGCGCTCGAGCTCGAGTGGTTTTTAAGGGGCAGGCGGAAGGCATGGAATCGCGGATCGCGCGCTCGGCCGGCGCGCGGGTGCTGGGCAGCTTCCGCGGCGTGGCTGGCCGTGCCCGTGCGCGTGCGGGCGGGCATAAACAAATGCGCGAGTTGAAGCTTGTCTTGATGCGGGAGCAGGTGCTCGCTCGCTCGCTCCGGGCTGCGGCGGGGGTCAGCGGGGAGAGGCCGGCCGGCCGGCCAGGGTGAACAGGGCGTGGCGCCGCGCCGCGCGCCGTGGGTGTGGGTGTGGGTGTGGGTGTGTGAGAGTGAGGGTGGGAGCATTCGCGTGCGGCCGCGGGTTAAATATGCCCAAACGCACGGGGGATCCCACGCGACGAGACGGCAATGGTTCTGTGCCTAACAGCGTACGTACATGAATTGATGAGGCTTGGACCAGGCACTGGTGCACGATCGCGGTGGCAATGGTTCGTTGCCTTGTACACGACGAAACTGCACGGTGCCCCGGTTCGACAGTGGTAGACTGGTAGAAGTAGTACTAGTAGTAACGCGCCGGTGCGTGCGTGCGACAACAAACAGCTCGCCGCACCGCAGTCGGTACTGTACTTGCTTGGCCCTAGCTAACACACCCACCCTAAGCCCTAAGCCAATGCGCTTCCGCATGATCATCGGTTTGACGAGGATTCACAAAAACACCTGCAGGCAAGCGAAAAAATGTGAAGGGGGTGCTGGGGCCCCGTCCATGATTGCACAAACTGTGCCGTGCACCGATCGATGGAAAAGCCGGTCGCGCGTGGTTTGGTCTGCTCTGTGGGACACCTCGTGGTGCCTTGCAACGACGCGCCACATTGACTCGGTTTACTTTTTCAAAAAAAAAAGAAAAGAAAAGAAAAATTGACCCCCGTTTAAACGTAGAGATCGAAGCTGCGCATGGCGGTAACTAGTGGCAGGTAAAAAAATGTTAAGATCGAGACCGACGGCTGTAACTGTAACCGTCCTAGTATAGATATTCTAGCCAGCCTTGCACTCTGTGAAATGCTGGTTTTTGTTTTCGATGGATGATGGCGAGGATTAGTTAGTTTTTTTTTTAAAACTTTTATAAACACCATCGAACAACACGCATTGACCGCAGGAACCTTCGGCGCGGTTTCCCTGGGCTCTGGCGCTGTCAAACGAATCGATTCGATTCGCGACAGCCAGATTTCAATTCACTCCTGTACTGTAATAACCTTCTAGCTACCGCTACGAGTCAAGCTCCAGCTGACTGCCTCGCGTACGGAGAATCTGAGAATCTGCGTGTTATTTTAGTCTCTAGATTCGAGTTCCAGCTGTGTGTCCTCTCGGTGATTATGCTCCGTTTATTAACCAGGTCTTTCGACCTCGAACGCGCTCGATCTACTGTCCACCCATTTTTTTTCAATTTCGAATGCGCCGCGCGTGTGCAGGTGATGGATCGGCTCCAAGCCGGGCTCAAACTGAACCGGCGGTAGCAGGGGACAGATAGATGCAGGCATGCAGCGTGGCTGTGGCGTGCATGCACGGGCAGCGGCGCCGGCATAGAACCAGCCAGAGGCGCTTTAAGGTCGCCACTACTGGCTGCCTCCTCTCTCCTCCCTCGCGCGGTCCGTGCACGACGAGCAATCAATGATCAGCCCAAGTGCTCTTCTTGGACTATGATCACATCAAGATTGTGGTGGTGTTTGTCTGACAGCACTGTGGGGTTAAGTACTGATCGACTAGTCGTCCTCACGACCTCACGTATTGCCGTGACGAGTTCAGGAGGGGAATTAGTTGTTGTAGCTTGCACGGCCCGTAGGGCATGGTATGCTTGTGCCCTGTCGCACAGCGGCACGTCGTCTCCATCCGCCGCTTGACCTTTGGTTCCGCAGCTGCATCTGGCTGTGGAGACGTACGGCCAATACAGCACGGCATGTCGTGTTGTACCGATTAGGATCTTGGGAAATGCCGCGTTTGCGTTTCACTGCTTCCTGGGAGCAGCGAGCAACTGGGTGTTGTTTAGTTCCAATTTTTTTTTTTGCAAAATAGACATTATAGCACTTTCGTTTGTGTTTGAAAAATATTGTTCAATAATAGACTATCTAGGTTTAAAAGATTCGTCTCGTAAATTACAGATAAACTGTGTAATTAGTTATTTATTGTATCTATATAAATATAAAAAAATTTGCAATTTTTTTAGAACTAAACAAGACCCTGAACTTATTGGCACCGTGTCAGTAACTTTTTTTTACGGCAGCCCTTTTTTTTGATTGAACTGGAGGGGCTTTCGCCCCTGTAGAAATTTATTAATAAAAGTAGGTTTAGAAATTACAAGATACAAGACTTACAAAACTTACAGGATTAGGGGAGAGGGGGTGTTGAGTTAAGAAACAAAGAAATAGATGAAGAAAATTAGAGCTAAGAAGCAATCTATTGTAGATTTTGACACCATTGATCAAACAAAAGGCTTAGACTTGTCTTGACACGGTACGAGACCTTAGACAGTTCCATGGAAAAGGCTCTTTTGCATTCTTGGGTTGACATTAAGCTATTGTTGAAGATTGCTTCATTTCTTGCTTTCCAAATCGTCCAACTCATCAAAATGATTGCTATCATGAAAAACTGGGATCGTAGTTGAGTTCTCAGTGCCTGGATGTTCTGAACCGTGTCCCCATCTTGTATTATCTGTAAGTCAAGAGTTCCCCAACATTGTTGTGCGTATGGGCATCCCCAGAACAAATGATGTACTATTTCTTCCTGGGCTGATGTACAGAAAGCACAATTGAACGAATCCAGTTGCATTCTCCTTCTCTTCAGGATGTTTTTTGTGCTCAATCTATCTTTCATCAGTAGCCAGAAGAAGACTCTATGCTTTGGCTGGCAGTAAGACTTCCATAACCATTTGAGGGCAGGTTGAACCGGCTGATGACCCATCAGTAGTTTGTATGTTGTTTGAACTCTGTAGCTAGAGCTTTGTGCTGAGTATGTCCATACATCTTGGTCCAGCTCGTTTCTGTTGTACGTTTCCATCTATTATTGTATTTCCTAGGCTTGTTGAAAAGCTATTTGTGATAGTGGTAAATTGAACATGTTGATGATATCATCAATGGTGAAGGCTTTCCTAACATTGATCTGTTTGTCCTTTGTATAGCAATTACAAGAGTACCTGATATGATAACCGGAGAATTAGAGGGAATTTAGACGAGGTACAGCAAGGAATTAGAGGGAGACGACAAGAACAACAAAGGGGGCCTGGGTAGTAGACGGAGGAGGAAGACGAGTTCAGGTTTTGAGTTCTTCGATGACTCTCCCTGATGGCCGCTCTGGATTTTGTTCCTCTGCACCTATCCCAGCGATTGCTACTTGGAAGCCCATCCTGCAGCCCAGCTTAGAAGCCCATCTGGTAGCCTGTCCCTAACATTCTCCCTCGCTTAAAATGCGGCTTGCCCTAAAGGCACTCTTGAAGCTTCTAGGATCCCCTGAATAACTGTTGTTGTAAGTATGGAGCCCTGCTGCGCAAAATTGGATGCATGTGAGCTTCAGTTCATCTACTGGTCTCTGCTGATGGATAATGTTTAGTGAACACTTTCCATGACTGAAATGATGTGTGCCCACTGATGTCTAGTGCTCAAAATATTGCTGGTGCACAGCAAGTGATAGTTGACACCATTGGTTTTGAGCCACTTGAACCTCTTCCTTGATCTCATAAGAGTGATCACCCAGCCAACCGCAAGAATATTTGAAAACCCAAAAATGTCGAGTACATGGCACCCAAAACTGGGAGAAAACACTGAATGTGCATCTAAAGATTGTACTTGTCAACTCTAATTTCAGAGGTGATGACCAATGAGGCTCCAACTGATCGTTCCAGCACGTCCACTTTGATAGCAGAAGCACCTCCTCATTCCTAGAAGCATATGCACTGGCCAAGTAAGCAGATAGTAAACACACAGCTGTAACCTGTAACACCCTTAGTTTGCCTTCAGGTGGGGGCCAAGGAATCAAGATAGATGTAACACAACTTGTTCTGGCCCCAATAATAAACCATAGATCCTCAAATATTTCCCTGATTGGTGTCCATTGTTTTCCTCAAAATCACAACATATGCCTTAACTGGTACGACGAGAATCTCAAGAGTGGCCAGCTTGAAGAATAGATTGTAGCTAGTTCTACTAATAATTGATTGAAGCCAAAACTCAGAATTTTTTTTGATTGAACCAACAGTTGCAATATTGAATGAACCCGAAAACTCTGAGTAACACTTGCATTAGCTTCACTTACACATTTGCAACCCATTATTGCAAAAACAAACGCCAGCTGGCGCATTGACGCCATAGAAATGATCCATACTTAAAGCTGAGAGTTACTAAAGGGTTGGAAAATCACAGAAAAAATTGTTGGTGGCGGTGTTGTATGAATCAACAAGTTGTGACTAACCCCTCCTCCAGCATAACAACCAGTTTAGGCGAATATGAGTTGTCATAATATAATACCTAACTTATGAATAGCGGACAACCAGTTTAAAACTACTCATATTCGAAGCGAACAACCAGTTTAAAACTACAAATTAAAGGAGTCATTTATTTTGTCTTTCATAATAGCGGATGTGGGCAATTTCGATGCAAACTTAGAGGTTACTGTAGGACATCTTTGATAATGATAGAGGTGAGCAATTTTAGATGCAAACTTATGAATTATTTAGAATTATCTTTGATAGTGCTATATTACGGGTAATTTAAATTCAAATTTATAAGATTGTTTAAAATGTATAATATAATACAAAATATGAGTAGTTTAGGCGAAAATTTAGATGGATAGTTTTTAATAAAATAGAACACCACAATATCAAATGTGAGTAGTTTAGATGCAAATTTAGTGTGGCGCCATCCTGCCCCCATCGACGGTTCTGCTTCCGCTCTTGTCCATTGCAGCACCGCGGCGCACTGCACTGTTTGGTTAGATTCTACTAAAGTTTAGTGATCCCACTAAAGTTTAATAGTACCTTGTTTGGTTCTATTCACTAAAGACCACTAAAGCACTAAACAAAGACCATATTACCCTTAATTCATGCAAGCGAGGCGGAATTAATAAGGAGTATCCATTGTAATCTTTGCACTTTAGTCACTTTTAGCAACCCTATCTACTATAAAGCCACTAAACTTTAGTGACCCTTAAGAGAGGGTGTTTGGTATTTTAGTGACTAAAGGTGACTAAACTTTAGTGGGGTGAACCAAACAGCGGTCCGCTCTCCTCAATTGACTATAGATCAAAAAATCATCGAAGGCCAATCTATTCGGTCAGTTGTGCTCCGGGCTTCTCTCCTGTCAAAATCTTACAGCTTATTTGTTTGAGATTATCTATCGAATTTATTATTAAATAGTATTTTTTTCTCACAATAAATCAACGAATAATTTTTTTCAGTCATGACTTATCAACCAAGCAAACGGCCTGTTAATCGCTCTTTTTCTTGGCTCCTCGCTCGCCTCACGCCCAAGGCATGAACCATCTACTGATCCACATCTGGTGTGCTCGATTGACAATTGCTGCTCACCCCCAGCCTATTCGTTCATTGTTAATCACTGATTAGTGAGATAATTGCTCATTTCATATCCGAATTAAAATTATCAAAAATTTATTTAAGGTCAACTATACTACACGAAAGATTGAATGGTTTACTACAAGAAAGATTGAATGGTTTGACTATATACGTCATTGAGAATAAATGTTTTAGACAGCAATAATCTTTGAAGTAATTATACATTATTTTTACCGTTCTTTTATAGTTTCTTTTGTTGAATACCGTTGTCTTTTTTTTTGAAAGATCTGTCTTTGATTTATCATAAGAAGGAAGTCAACAGTAACGTTTACATGCGTGAGAAACGCGACCGCCTACAGCCTAGGTTGTGGGGGATTTAGAAAAAAAAACATTACAAGGTTTATTACATAAAAGTGGTATTCCCAACCAATAAGGACTTAAGGACATGTCCGCTGAAATGGACCAGAGATAGCACTCTTCCTTGATTTCGAAAAAAGTTTACCGCTCATCCTCCTGATACTTCTAAAAACAAAAGCATTTCTCTGCTTCCATAAAGACCCAGAGAAAACAAACTTTCAGATCACACTCATTTTGCCAAAGCTGTAGGTGTAGTTTCCGACATCCACTCCAATTGGCAACCAAGGCCCAAACGCTGCTTGCAAAAGGATATTCAAAGAAAAGATGGTGTGCTATCTTCAAGTTCCGCTCACAGAGAGCACAAAAGTAATTATTTGCCAGGCTCTTAGGGGGCGTTTGCTTAGGGTTGTTAAAGTTTAACAGGTACTATAATATGTTTGTCTTATTGGACAATTAGTCTCCAATTATGGACTAATTAGGTTGAAAAGATTCGTCTCGTAAATTACTCTTTAGTTGTGTTTTTAGTTTCGTAAATAGTCTATATTTAGTACTCTATGTATGTGTCTAAACATTCATTGTGATGGACGATAGTTTATATTTAGTACTCCATGCATGTGTCAAAATATTCGATTTGTGACGGGCGTTAAACTTTAACGTTTGAAACCAAACGGAGCCTTAACTGGAGGCGTTGTGATGTCCACAGCCTTGAATACCATTGTCTTTTATGAACTAAATACATGATGCACATTATGTAGTACTACTAAATGCTTTATTCATCGTATCACAAATGAAAAAAAAACTAGTCTCATGGGCTCATGGTGTCATGTTTTCCGGATGATCCTCAAAACTGCAGAGCCAGGCTGACTGTACTGCGTTTGTATAATATATAATACTATTACAGTGACGATGAGTGAGCACGTAGCAAACTCGTTATACGCGCGCATCCCTGTCGTGTCTGCATCATTCATGCTACGTAACGTACGTACAAGAACATCGATCACAGAGCGCGTACATGTCGCCCCACTGGCCACCACCAACACATTCCTCTGCCCACATCGATCAGTTGTTGTGATCCCACACCACATGCACGTACGCTTTCCATTTACAGTACGTGGCGCCCGTCCTCATCTCACATTACACCGCCTCCCAGTACCACCAAAGCAGTGTGGCTCGCCAGCGCATCACCAGGAGTGATCCCACAGGCTGACGCCTTCCTCGTCGGCTTCCATCGCCGCAGGGCCGAGCACCGGCGGGCTCATCATCAACCCCTCCGCCATGCTCAGCATCAGCCGCGGCATCTCGAACAGGTCGTCCTCGTCCACAACGCCGGCGGCCGCCACGGCACCCGCGTCGCCACCACTGTGACCACACAGGTCGTCGTGCCGACCGCCGCCGCTTCTTCCGTGGCGGATGTCCTCCCAGTCCGCCATCGCGGCCGCGGCCGCAGCAGCGGCGGCCCGGACGTCGTCCGGGGCCGCGGACGCGGGCGCCGGCCGCGCCATCGCGGCGTCGGGGAAGTTGAGCGCCGTGCCGGCGCCCCGCAGCGCCAATGCGGCGGCGTCGTAGGCCGCCGCGGCCATCTCGGGCGTCGGGTAGGTGCCGAGCCAGATCCTGCTGGGCTTCCGGAGCTCGCGGATCTCCGACACCCACTTGCCCGCCCGCAGCCGCACCCCGCGGTACACCGGGTGCCGCGTCTCCGCCCTCGCGCGCCGCCCGCCGCACGTCGTCGTCGTCGGCACGGTGGTGGTCCTCCGCTCCTCCTGCCGCCTCTGCTGCTCCATCATATCTGCACGTCCGTCCCGATACCATCGATCGACGCACTACATTGCATGCATCAAACACGCGCGCCAGGCAAGGGACTTGTGAAAGGCACAAGCTGCACAAGTAGTGACGACTGACGACAACAGATTGGCAGCAATGATGATGATGATTAACCGAAGGTGGAAGGATAAACCCTACTAGCTATCCAGACAGACTACTACTCCTACTCAGTGTTGTTACGTTGAAATGGGAGGATCTGAGGAGGGTTTTAAAAAACCGAGGAACCGGGGCTGGAGTTGGTGAAAACATTCTCGAGACGATCGAAGACGACGTGACGAGACGCGTTTCCTGCCCGCTCAACGCGCTCGGCTAGAGATTAGCTGTGAAGCACACCAGCTAGCCGGGTGACGACGGAAAAAAGAGTGGGGGCCTCTCCCAACTCGAGGGCCGGGGCTAGCTTTTCGACGGCCGGCCCGGCGAACGGGGAGTCGCCACGATCGCGGCAACCAGCTGGGCCGGGGTGGTGCAATCTGAGGTCTTGCAAAAGCCGCTTTTGGGTAGGCTAGTGCGCGACGAGGTTAGCAGCTGGTGTACGACCCGCGCCGGGGGTCGTCCAGGTGGCTTCGTGCAGAGAGCTGCTTCGCTTCGCGGCTGACTGGACAGGTGCAGGGGAAGTGAAGTGCATGTCTCGCTCTGGTGGTGTTTTATTTGACCCGTTCAAATTCAAGGACAGTATAATAAGGGCTTCATTCGTTAATCTAACGTAAAGGTGAATGAGTAGATGATGATGATATGATGCATGATTCATTCGTTTGTCTTTTTCCTGTCACCTACCATATCTAGTGAGTAGTACTGGTACTAGATTACGCGGGCGTGCGGACGGTGCGTGCATGGCCAGATATTTCTGAGTAAGAAAATGGTGAGAAAATCTGCAAGCCTGTAGTAGCTCTCCATACCGAGAGGTCGTCGATCGATCTCCCTGCTGCTTATTGGTGCTTGAGCTGGAAAGCACGTGCTGTCAATTTCACCGAGCGCTCTTCCAAACGCGGTAGGCCAATGGTCACGACTTCAGAAGCCGCCTGAATAAGGTCCGATCGAGAGTTCACTGAGACGACCTTCTTTTTATTGTGGAAGAGATAAATTCAGTATATATGTAGCTATATATATATGCTGCAAGAGTACGCAGTACGCATGCATCAGCACCGGTGCACGAATGGCCAGACAACACGCACGGCTCCATCTAGGCCATGGTTCCCAAGTGGGTGTGCAACGTTGTGGGTTGTTGGGACCCAAAGAATTTCGAGGATGAGTGCCACAGGCCCCCAGTGTTATGATGCTAGCTGCAGTCCATATCTTAGCATGGAGTAAAGTTTAATTCAAGCACATATTTTTCTGATTGCATTATTGCCGCCTGCTCTTGATCTTATCCTCTGAATACTATTGTCAACATGAAAATTGAAAAGGAAGACATTTCTTATTTTCCTTCTTTTCGATTTCGGCTGCCCCCATATGCACGTTGTCATTCTGCAAGATCACCAAGTCTAAAGAACGCTACCAAGGGTGCAAGGGACGACAGCACAGCTATATGTGCTGTGGAAAGTGTACTGAAAATATCTAAACAATATACCTCATTCACAAAAACGTAGTGGTGCTTTGGTTTCGAGTGTTTGTTTATTTTTATTTATTATTGTGGGAGAGGCTGAATGTTTTTGTAAATGGTACAAATTAGTAACTTCAATCTTCACCCTCTCACCTATTCGTGCCTGACTATCTTAATAACCACTCATCTATAAAAACTATGTATTCTCTATACACCCCTCTTCCAACACCCACCTTTCCCCCCAAAAGAATACTAAAATGTCCAAATAACCCTTTTATGGAGTTTTAAGGGGGGACTCTTACCTACCGACTTGGTTGAAAGTGAACCAACGATGACCACCTGCGTCTCAGGATTTGTCTTCAAGGGCTATAAATTCATGATGTTGCGTTATGTTGCATGAATATGTGTAGTTTAACTATTTCTACAACACGTCTACAACCACCCCAGTGCAAATATATGCAACTCAAGAAAACCAATTTTGCTGTCAATGCTCGATGAAATCTCTTTTGAAAAAAATGAAAAAGTTGCGGTTGCCAATTCAAACATCTAAGTTAAATGGACCATTATAAATAAGCACCAAAATAAGTCTATAAAAATGCAAACACTTTCAAGCTAGGCACCATAACATAGACATGGTTTTAGAAAATTCTAAAACAAGTTCAATAAATTTTTGGGCTAAAGTAATTTTTCTATGGATTTTTAAGATTAAACTAGGTTTTAGGATTTTTAGTTGCATTATATTTCCATGTAAAATATATTTAAATAAAATTTTGAGTTTTTTATACTTTTATAAAAATATTTCTAATCTGATTTAGCTTCTCAAAATCATGTGAGTGAAATAATTTAGAGACGTCACATCATCAAAACCACCATCAAATTGCCAGGATGTAAAAGTGAATGGTTTTTAAAGTTGCGGAGATTAAAAAACTGCTTTCTAGATCAGCGGAAAAAAAAATCAGACGACTGTGATACCTGAGGGGATAAAATGAACTTCTTCTGATTATATATTTTTTTGAGGATTCCGATATGTACTACTGTGACGTGTGACTGGAGGTAATTTAGACAGCCAGCTAGAGCATTCTGGGCCTAAATTAAAAAGACTGGGCCAAAACTGAAGTTTCGATTACCGAAGGATATACACCAGCAGGCCTAAGTCGGGCATGTCCTGAATAGTCTTGGGCTCCTCATTACAAGCCACTTATTATAGCCCATGAAAGATTTGTCTGGAAATTTGAGCCCACTTCCTAACAAATTAGAAATCATGAAACACATATACGTCTACTAGTAGTTTTACTTCTTGATTCTTACCAAACGGTTCAAGTGAGGATCAATATAGCAGCAGGTGAAAAGTGATTCTAGTGGTGAGAATAGGAGGAAGTGAGGAGTCTATTTTCATACCTTTCAGTTCCTTGTGTAAATTAAAAAGTTTGATCCTCAGTAAAATCCTGTGAGTTTTTGTTGTTTGGTTGAGGAAGAATGATTTCCTATTGTGAAACTATGCAAAGAAACAATGCCAAACGGCTCTATATAAGCTATGAAAATTAACTATGAGAGCCGAGCGATATCTTTAGTTCAGACAGTTGTACTTCCTAAAAACCAGTGTCAAATGCTAAAGTTGTCTATCTCATTAATGTGCAATTCTCTATCTCCTTCTCAACTGAACTAAAATCCGACTTCACTAATCAGCGAAGAACTGCTAGTTTCAAAATCAGCGGATCCCACAACCCTCCGCCACTTTTCTTTTCCAGTAAAATTTGTTTCCGCAACTCTATTTTTTTAAAAAAACATTACCAAATTATAAACTATCATGATAACTTTCTATGTAAGTTTTGAAGCCCAATTTTTAATCATATCTACTAGCGGGCAAACTTATTAGTAACAATTCCTCAACATTACTTCTATAAATACAACTTTATAATAAATTATACGAATAACATAACATATGTATGTAAGTTATTGTTGCCTAACATCTTCTGAAAAATATACATACAATTTATCCAACACAACTTTTTATGTAATTTATATTAATAAAATTTCTCAAAATATGATAAAAAGGAAACGAAAAAAGGAAGTGAGAAAATAAAATCCGATAGAGAAAAAGAAATAAAAAATTAAAAGAAAAAGCGAGAATATTAAACGGACGTCAGCCCATGAACATGACTACGGATAAATTGCCGAGCTCAAGGTGAGAGAATGGTGAGAAAAAATAGTAAGGGAGCAGTACTTTCTGTCATGGCGAGCAACTCCAGCAGTAGCCCCAAAACTAGGCCTCTATTTTTAATTTGGGTGCTCCCCCTACTTTTTGGGCTCAACTTTTTTGCTTCAACTCCAACAGTAGCACTAAAATTTGGGCTCCCAAACCTATTCCGGAGAGAATGACAGAATGGACCCACTTATCATTGTCTTTTTGTTCTTCCTCTTTCTTCTTCCTTTGGACAGGGACACAATTAGAGCATCGAGTCGGTTACAGTAGAGTGTCATGCACGTGCAAGAGAAGAGAGAGAGAGGGAGCATATGCTGGAGCTAGGACACGCGATGGAGGATGGGGGCTGTTCTGTTAGGCCAACAGGAATGGGGTCTGAGGGAGAAATATGGGTGCCCAGCCAAATATGCTGGAGTAATGTTTTTAGCCTAGGCACTCATATTTAGCTATTGGAGCTTAAATAGGGGCCTGCTGGAGTTGCTCTTATCAGCCAAACAAACAAGTAATCATGCAAGAGGCATGAAGCAGGGGCCCACCATACGGCATCCTCAGATAATAGAAACATTGGCTCCGTGCGACTGCTCGCTAAACTAGATTTTACGATTCACATAACTTAGATACATATGCTTTTGTTGTATAACAATAATAAGTTAATATAAAAATAGAAATAAAAAATAAAATAAAAAACGAAGTAAAAACGTATGGACATGGATGACTCGCTCCAAAGTCTAAACTGGACACAACACTGTAGAATCTAGATAAAAAGGAAAAAGAAAAAGAAAAAGATAGTTGTCAAGGTTATCCCTATAAAGCAAAATATCCACCTACAAAAAACGCATGTGGTCTGTGTCACTAAAGATCGACCATTGGATTTGAGACGCGTAAATGCTCGTGGAACTAGAATTGAGACTAAAAGCCGGTGAAGTCAGTTTTTTTTTTCTTCACTAGATTCGATTTTTCAAAGATGCGCGGCCTAGCAGACGCGCCTATCCATGTGCGGCGATCTTCCTCTCCTTGGCGCCGAGTCACCGTGCCGCCGTGAGGAATGGCCTCCTCGCCGTTGCTGCCGCTGGTACTCCTGGCCCTGCTGCTGCAGCTGGCTCTCTTCACGCCGGCGTCCGTCCTCGCGTCCGGTGGCGGAGGAGAGAAGCGCACGTGTACTCGTGGTCCTGCATGGCAGGTAGAGCTTCCTCGGCAGAGGGCGCTCTCGAGCGTGCCAGCCGTAGTGGGCGGCACCGGCGGGTTCAGGATGGCGCGCAATTTCTCGCTGCTCAAGGTCGCCAGCACCTCGCCAGAGGCGGCCGTCTTCCAGCTCGATCGACCTGTTCGTCTTCACGGCTCGTGGTCATCAATAATAGCTACTCTCTCCACCCCAAATTACGTGACATTGTAAGAATTTTGTAGAGTTAAGTATCCTAAATTTAATTAAAATTATAGAAAAATTAAAAAAAAATTATGAGATCAAGTAATGAAAAATATAAAAACCTAAGAGCAACTCCAACAACTTAGCTATTCTTGTTGTGGAGACTATTTTAGAATTTGCTATATAGTTTTGTAAAATAGAAAGTTAGTTATTTCTTAATTTTCGCTGGCCATATATAGTCAATCACTGACACAAGCTATATGATTTTGTAAAATAGCAAGACTGTTGTGGACCTCTTCTTTTTTACGAAGTTTTCTATTTTACAAAATGGCTAAATAATGAAATTTGGCTACTAATTTTAGCCAAGCTCTTGGAGTTATAAATATTGTTATTTTATTATATGAATTTAGTTAAATTTGAGATGCTTTAACTCTCTAAGATACTTAAAATGACTTGTAATTTAGGATAGAAGAGTAGCTAGTTTGATGTGATATGATAACATAATGATACAACCGATAATAGCTAGCTAGCTCGACCCGTTCGTCTTCACGGTGTTCGATCGACAAAAACAAATGTACTCCCTCCTCCGTTCATTTATCTCCTTCGTTTTAGCCTTCGGCACAATGACCAAAGAGCATAGTAAAAGCACTCACTTTACATTTAATCATCTCGGGCTGAGCACGTATGAGGAGTCATAGGCAAGGAACAACCAATGAGCAGCAAAGAGACAATAAATGCAGACAAGTGGTAGCCAATGAGCAGCAAAACGACGATAAATGTAGGCAAGTCCCAAGGTAATATGAAGGAGATTTTTGAATAAAATGTTTTTGCTTAGATGAAGGAGATAAATGAATGGAGGGAGTATGATCATATTTACAAAAATATTATTGAATGATTGGATTATGTTTTCAGTAGAAAATTATTGGAAACTTTTGAAGATGACCAGATTTATTCCTCCTAATATTCTTTTAGGAGTTGGAAAAAACTATGGTCATGGTTAGTTCCCAAAAAATCTTCAAGATTCTCCATCACATCAAATCTTTGAACGCATACATAAAGCATTAAATATATATATAAAATAACTAATTGCACAACATGATTTTTTGAGCTTAGCAAGTTTATGGTTAGACAATAATTACTAAATACAAACGAAAATGCTACAGTAACTAAATCTAAATTTTTTATGAACTAAACAAGACCTATGTTTTGTGGAAGAAAAAATTAAGGTACTCTTGGAGATGCTCATGACTGTAGCAATAGGCTAAAGACATTTGAAACCCTCAGCCTATCTCTATTAGTGGCCTACCCTCTCTCAATCTCTGGATCAGGACGTGGAAGGATGTTAGTCGTTAAGCCACAGTTAACTTGATGTTAAACTTTATTACTGCTCCTGATTTTCTCAAAAGTGCATTAAAAAGAGATAGATATAGTAGGAGGGGACCTGACGTGACCACTTGATATTTGCAAATGATGCATATACTATCCTATTCCTGTCTGATTTGGATAAGAATCTGGTCCGCCAAGTGACGCGACCCCACACTCCACAAAGACATACCACATGATAGGCTAAATAAATTGCCCAGCAACGAAAAAGTAGCGTGACATAATGTGGTGCCATGAGGTTGATGTGTAGCCTATTCATATAAAAAAAAAGGTTGATGTGTGTACCGTCTACTGTGTAGCCGATCCGGCAAGCCACAAGAAAAGCTCCAGATCATTTTGAACATGCTGGCATGCTACCACGCAGAAGAATAAAAAAATCATTCTAGAAGGCCGCCAGTGCAAGGTCGTTTCTACGTACGGAGTGGGACACAGCGAGGAACTGTTCCAGCATGCTCTGGCATCTGTGGTTTGATGAATTGTGAAAAGCAGAACAAATTGGTAGGGGCAGGCTGGTGCCAAAAAAACCTTAATTTCCCATCATGGCAAAGCAAAGCAAAAGCATTACCTTGATCTACGAGGCCATCGACATGTAATATTAGTTTTTTTAGAGGACATGTAATATTAGTTATTAGCCCGTGTTGTGGTTACATGTCAGTGGGCTCAAATAGCAGTCACCACTGACATGTACTCTCTCCATCTAAAAAAGACCGATGTTTTTTATTTTGATCAATCATGACCGCTCGTTTTATTTAAATTTTTTTATAAATTCTAAAATAAATAACTTATTATTAAAATATTTCTAATGATCAAATAAGTCATATCAAAATAGACAATATTTATATAAAAAATTATAATAAAATAAATAGTCAAACAAGATATTTAAAAATCAATGACAACAGTTTTTTAAGATGGAAGGAGTAATATTAGCCCACGAGCAACCTGGAAAGAAGGCCCGGCCCTATCCTGTGCATGCAAATCGGCCACCACATTGTTTGCTTCTATTTGTCTTCGACATAAGAATCTTTGAGAGTGATCTCAAGTTTAACCAAATTTATATAATAAGATAATAATATTTATAATACTAATTAACTACTCTCTTTATTCTAAAATAATTGTCGTTTGTGTTTTTCGATGAACAACTTTGACTAAATATATATTAAAAAAATATTAATGTTTATAGTACATACGTAATTAGTATCATTGAAAAGATCATTGAGTCTAGTTTTGTAATAAATTTATTTGGTGACACAAATATTGTATGTTTTTTTCTATAAATTGAGTCAAACTTGTAGCACGGAAACCAAAAGCGACAATTAATTTGGGACGGAGAGAGTATCATTAGATTCTTTATTAATTATATTTTTATAGTATAACTATTTGATGTTATAAATTTTTGTAATTTTTTTCATATAGTTTTGGTTAAATTTAAAATGCTTTGACTCTCCAATATTCTTAAAATGTCTTATAATTTAAAATAGACGGAGTACAACAAATTTGTGGTTGGATGGCTTCAAATCTTGATTTGTTCCATCAGTTTATTTTGCTGTGCACATTCTCGAATATAACCCAATTGGCACATAATTTATTCTGTTGCCTAGGTGCATCATTTAGCTTTATCTACATATGCATGTGATTATTTTTTAAGAATATTTTTACCTTTGTTGTCATCATCAAATTTACTTCAAATTGGCACATGATTTTCTTTTCCTGTTGTAAGCATAAGAGCAACTCCAACATGGACACCCAAATCAAGTCCCCTATTTAGGATTTGAGTGCTTACTCCTACTTTTATTGGTCTAACAAATTTCTCACTCCAACAACAACCCTCAAATAGAGCCCCCAAAGTCCATATCAGCAGACAATGATATGGAGACCCACACGTTATTGACTCAACTCTTCTTCCCCTCATTCTATCTCCACACACAGGGTAGAGGACGAGCAGAGCGGCTAGAGAAGGTTGTGGTTGCTCCTTCAATGGTGAGCAGTCCAGGCCCACTCCTCCCAGCGGCTAGAGTAGGCTGAGAGGCTCCTCCTGGCGGCGAGCTGGTCGGGCCACTCCTCCCCGTGGCCAGAGCAAGATGGGGACGCTCCTCCCGACAATGGCGGTGAGCAGGTCGGGGCTGCTCTAGCTAGGGCGACGTGGAGGGAATGTGCCATGGTCCGAGCAGGTGCGCCATGGCCATCCGACCATTCGGGGAGCAGATCGAGCGGATGAGGAGGAGATCGAGCAGGGGAGGACCACAGTTCCGTACGCGCAAGCAGGATGGGGGCCGAGGGATGACCCAACAGGAATTAGGGCTGGTGGGAGAATTTTGTTGGCCCAACTAACTTGAGATCCATAGTAGGGGGCCTGCTTGAGTTGGATTTTTTACCTGGGCACTTATATTTAGCTATTAGGCTCAAACAGGGGGCCTGTTGGAGTTGCTCTAAGTATACTAAGACTCGCCCTAGTTATTGAGCAGTCAGCCCCTTGCGTGTTACAACGCAACCTGTTCATTTGAGTTTATTAGCCGAATTTATTAGTTATTCAACAGTATTTTTTTTCTCATAATAAATCAGTCAATAGTACTTTTTAGGTGTTTTTTTATGAAAATCCTGTTTTTAAGTAAATCTCAGAGTCGTGACAAATACCTTTGAGGTTGGCCTTGCCAAGGTCAGATATTATTCCTCGAGGATCACGGCAGCTATGGAGCCCGCCCTTCCGGCGGCGTCACGACGACGGCACATACGTGCCAATGGCCCAATGTCCAATGCCAAAATATGCCATGGGGACCCGACGGCGAGGGGGTGCGTTGTTTAGTTTATTTTTTAAAATGAACACGGTAGCATTTTTGTTTGTAGTTGATAAATATTATTTAATCATAGATTAATTAGGTTTAAAAGATCCGTATCGCAAATTATAGACAAACTGTGCAATTACTTATTATTTTTATCTATATTTAACGCATTCACCACAAGATTTAATATGACAGGATCTGAAACTTTTGGCAAAAAAATTTTGGAACTAAACAAAGCCGATGCATCAGTAATCTTCTCAACTGGTCCTACCAGACCACTGTCATGGCGCTTAATTCTCTTCTTGACAGATGACAGGGCATCGGACGTGACGCAAGCAAGAGCGCGCTGGTCGAGTCGTGCGTTGCGAAATTTTGCCACTTGTTTTTTCTTTTTATATTTACAGAGAAAAAAAACTGAGCGAAGCTAGCATTGCTTTGCTAATGAGCAATGACGCCTGCCCTGCCCACCAATTTGTGACCAAAACCAACAATGAATTAAGTAGCATCGACTTCAGTTGACTGCACTAGCTAGGGTTTGGCTTATCCAGCGCGTAAGCATTTTGGCTTATCCCGTGTCGCATGCTCAATATAGTACAACTAGAAAGATATCTCGCGCCTTGCAGCCGAAATCTCTTAAAAAGCAAAACTATTGTATGTATGAGTTAGATCATTACATGCTCTTACATCTATTTTTGTTAAAATTATTGAGGTTGTAAGTTAGTAGGATGACATGACTATTAGTGAAAAATGACATAAAAAGTTAATGAAAGAGGGTGCGAATGGCTTACATGTTGAGATGGAATTTATTTTATTTTTATTTTATGCTCTTATGTTTCGTAAGGCCAACTTTAATTTGGTTTTTTATAATTGTAGTTTGGTTCCGTTTGTACGAGTAGGGGTCTACGCAGCTGCGTTGTAATA
>Ga0182004_10000818_pt1 | contig 20844 bp, 16 predicted proteins | sample Sormic07211540_1_FD_120479 | JGI IMG/M metagenome (GOLD analysis project Ga0182004, IMG submission 120479) | Endophyte microbial communities from Sorghum bicolor roots, Mead, Nebraska, USA - 072115-40_1 MetaG | ecosystem: Host-associated > Plants > Roots > Unclassified | place: USA: Nebraska...
GTTTTTGTTTTTCTTTTGTTTTTTATTTTTATTTTTTTCTTTTATTCCAAAGCCATTTCAAATCCATTTTAAAATCTATTTGAAATATTTTGACTTTGCTCAAAACCACACATTGAATAAAACATATGCTCCAATATGAATGCACAACCATGTTGCTAAGCCTATGGTAAATTTTAATTGAATGAAAAATATTATTTTCCTATGTTTCATGAGCACAAAAATATAAAATTAAATTGTTTTTCACCTATTTTAAAATGGGCAAATTTTAGGGTGTTACATTAGCGTAAGGTAGTTTTCTTTTTTTCTTCAGGGGTATCAAGTAATGCAGTTAATTACTGGAATCCTTGTAAATCTGCGTGCTGTGTTCGCACACTTTGTACACTCTTTCTGTGCTTATAAATACAACCCAACGGATCTTTCAAAAAAAAAAACGTGAATTCCATGGTTCATGGAGGCAACTGTAAATTCCACTGATTCAGCCAAGGCACTGTATGTGCATGCTCGAACTTGTGAATACTTCAGAAAGCATGTACATGAAGTCTGGTGGTCAGAAGAGAGATGCACCCTGGCTGTCGCTTAGTATTTCTCTACCCAATGCACAATGATTGATCAATAGCTAAAAAGCAAAATGGTAGGATTATTCTCTCCTAATTGCTGGTCCAAACTCAGAAAGGGGAGACAGAGAGAGAGAGAGATAAAGAGATGAGAAAACAAGAGAGTGTGTGTGTCCCTAGGACGAACAGCAAGCCAAGCTGGAGGTGTCATTTTCCTATGCCCTTTGACACCCCTGTCTGAACGCGCCGAGCAGCAGTCAGTTCTGGCTGGCCGGTCCAGGAGTAAGCAGGCTACCAACAAATTCAGCTGACCTCCATACTTTTAAGCTGTAATGTACTGTGAATGAATTCAAAATTTCTTTTGGATGATCCATGCTGTTGCTGTCGCGTGCACGCATGGTCTGGCCCTGCATGGGATCGAATAACAGCAGTTGGCCAATGCGCCACCAAGCTAACAAATCTGCAACTTTTTTTTTCTCTCCAGCGATTTGGATGAAAATGCCAGCAAGCACTACCCTACCTGTTCAATTATCACAGGTCACTGAGATTTTTTTTCTCGTGCGGTGACACGTAGGAGTATTTCATTAAGAGGAGGATAAGAAACAAGAGTCACACAGTTGATCGAGGCTTTACTAAAACCAATCACTGATTGATAGATTGATTGATTGATATCACTGCTGCTCTTGACCTGAGACAGCGATAACACAACAGCAGATGGAGTTTAAAACAGAGGCGGCACAGCTAACAACGTGGCTGCACAAGATCCGATGATCGAGAGAGCATTGAGCCATTGACCATCTAGAGGCTCCAGCTGCAACTGCCTTTGCTTTTGCCTTTTGCTTTGCTCCGAGTCAGCCGCCGTTGATCAGGCAGGCTCATCAACACTATCTCTGTCCCTCAGGAATCAGGATGTAGTAGTAGCAAGTCCTGCAAGCAATCCGCGCATTTTTCTATTGGGAGTTTGGGACATGAACATAACACCACCACGAAACTAACAATGCAACGCACGCTACCATAGTAGAAAATGCAGCTGTTAACAAGCGAATTGGAGTACTGATGAAGCAATCCTGCAGGCTGAATTTTGGTTTTGAAAACCTCACTTGAGGTTTCCCATGCTTCTTTTTCTCATAATAAAAAAACAATGAAAGCATATGGTGTCGTCTAGATTTGCGTTAGAGATCGCATTTTTTTTCAATTCATTTCAATATCAAAATAGTGGCCAAGTAACAATGCAAGGCGATCTTGTCTGGCTTAGTGATGAGCAGTGCCCGGGGCAGAGGAGGCATGCCAGCCAGAGCCGAGGGAGAGTGCCATCGCTGTGTCTGCCTCACAGGGTGCAGTCGCCCATGGCCTCCACATGCATGATGCACCTCGTCACTCACTGCCGCCGCCTCCTCCTCCTTCCATCTCGGCTCCATCAAAACCCTAGAAAAAAAAATCAGTTTATTGTATATCATTCCGTTTTATTTCTATTTTACAGCAATATTCAATAACTAGTTTAGCAGAGGGTAACGACAGTCAATCATGTCCTCTCGACTCTTTTTTTTTAAAAAAATAAAGTTGGCGAAGAAATCTACACAAAACGAAGGGCTATATAAACTCATGCCAAGTCCATCCCTGGCAACGCGCTAACGAAGCTAGCAAGCATCGGCATTCGGCCATGTCCAAGGCAAGGTGAGTGTCCTGGCTGGCGGTGTCCATTATTTTTGTTAGGTTTCACCACGGGCTGCGACTTGTGGTGCAGCTAGCTCGTGCAGTGCATTGACACGGCTGCGTCGTCGAGTGCAGGTTGGACGGCAAGGTGGCGATCGTGACGGGCGGCGCGAGCGGGATCGGCGAGGCGGCGGCGCGGCTGTTCGCGTCGAGCGGCGCCACGGTGGTGATCGCGGACGTGCAGGACGAGCTGGGGCAGGCGGTGGCGGCGTCGGTCGGGTCCGGCCGGTGCGCGTACGCGCGGTGCGACGTGACGGACGAGGCGCAGGTGGAGGCGACGGTGGCGCGCGTGGTGGCGGCGCACGGGCGGCTGGACGTGATGATGAGCAACGCGGGCGTGCTGCTCCCGACGGGGTCGGTGATGGACATGGACCTGGCGGAGCTGGACCGCGTGATGGCCGTCAACTTCCGTGGCGCGGCGGCGTGCGTGAAGCACGCGGCGCGGGCGATGGTGGCGTCCGGTTCCGGCGGCGGCGGCGGCGCCATCGTGTGCACGGCGAGCGTGGCGTCGCTGCAGGGCGGGTTCGGCCCGGCGTCGTACACGGCGTCCAAGCACGCGCTGCTGGGCCTGGTGCGCGCCGCGGCCGGGGAGCTGGGGAGACACGGCGTGCGCGTCAACTGCGTGTCCCCCGGCGGCGTCGCCACGCCCCTGAGCTGCGCGCTCATGGGCGTGGGCCCGCAGGAGCTGGAGGCCATGACGGTGCCGCACAACGTCCTGCAGGGGAAGGTGCTGCGCGCCGACGACGTCGCGGAGGCCGCGCTGTTCCTCGCGTCCGACCAGGCCGCCTTCATCAGCGGTCATAACCTCGTCGTCGACGGCGCCATCACTGCCGTCAACCCCGCCGTGCTGCAGACCGTCGGGCTGTAAACGCCCAACGATCGCTGCCACAGTAGATACATGCATACACACATAGATACATACTTTGAGTGCAATGTTTCATCGTTCGTTTTTTTTTTTTTTTTTTGCATTGGTTGGCATCAAGAAATCTGCTTTCGTTATTGGGATTTCCCTCTGTTCATACACCTATCCACCATTGCTGAACCTGAACACTCGTGGTATGCTTTGCTGCGCCATGAACGACGAACTCTGTAGAACAAACAGCTGCGCGCCTGCGCCATTGTTGTTGTGCCATTTCATTTGATTTCTTTCATGGAACCAAACCAAACCAAACCAAACCAAACAGATCGTGCAGTGCAAGTGTGCAAGTGCAATGCAAGTGGGTGGATTTGGATTCGGATTCCCAACTCTGAACACGACCCGAGGAACTTTTGGGCAGGGCAGCCACTGAATCACGTGGCGCTGACAAAAAAGCGCGTGGACTGACAACTAGTCGTTGTGGTTGCAAATCGTAATCACTGCCGTTTGACACCTGACAACTGCAGAGAGATTAGTTTAACATTTGTGTGTCTGATTGAACAGACTTTGAGATCTTGCCCTAGCAGCAAACCAGGGACGGGACCAAAGTTTCGAGGCCAGCGCTTGTGCTTGACGGGCGTAGATAGATAGACAGTGTGCAGTGCTGTTCGCAACTGAAACAGTGAACTTTCACTAGTCTGACTGACTGGAAGTGCTCGATTATTGCTTTGTGCACAACTTTAGTCAACGGCGGAGGACTTAGTCAGCTGATTTTAGGCACTTCACAATTAGTTCTGGCGACCAGTGGACTAACAAGTAGTAAAAGGCCACAATCGTTTTGAAGAATTTTAGATTTAGCAAGGCCCATCTTTTCCCTGGGCTAATCTGGACCGCTTATACTCGATCAGACGGTCGTTCTGCCTCTACGAAGTACGAAGGCCGCCCTTCGTCTTCCTCCCCCACCTCGTTTCCGTTTCCCTCCCCGGCGTCTCCCTCTCCTCGCCGCCGCCGCCAGAGATGGGCCGTGCGCCAGCGAACGGTAAGCACTCACTGCCGCCGCCGCCTCCTCCTCCAGGACGTTGCCACTTCTGGCTCCCCAACAAGCGCCGCCACTGCGCCAACTCCCCTCTCCCGTCCTCTCAGTAAGCGACTCCTGCTGAGCCTCCTCGCTCGTCAGCCTAACCCCATAACCCTAACCCTAGCTCCTCATATTCATGCTCCTGCGCCTCAGGTATTGCGGAAACCACCTCCCTGAGTCCGCTTCCGGGGCCGGCCGCCGCGTCCCCTGCCCCGTCGACCCCTCCCAGTAAGCCCACTGCCCCCAGAACCCACCCACCATTCGGGGTGGCTCCAGCATCACCGCTAACCCCCGTCTTCTCTTCTCTTCCCACGCGCAGCACGGTGCTCGAGGAGAACCTGGAGGCGCACGTCGGCAAGTGCCCCCTGAAGAAGCAGGTCGCCGCGCTCACCGCGCAGCCGTACTACTCCAAGGGCATCAACTCCGGCGCGGGTGAGGCGGGCTGCGTTGTGACGTCGGCGGAGAAGCGCGCGGCCGTGTACAGGCTTACCGAGGAGGAGTTCCGGTGTCTGCTCGGGAAGATCCGGTCGGTGCATGTGGCCACCGCTGCGGCCATACGGGAGTCCTACCTGATCACCGGTGCTACCGATAAGTGGATGAACGGCCAGGTCGATAGGTGGGGGCAAATGCACATCCTGGGAGTGTATAGCTCGTTGTTCTAGCGGGGAGTGATTTCTATTGATGGATTGGACTACAGGAAGATGCCGTACCAAGAGAAGCATGTCGCTCAGCAGGCATCCATTGTTGGAAACATGGAGGCATTTGGCCTGCTGCGGAAGGGTAGCGATGAGGTGGTTGATGGGGAGAATGCGGCGGTGAGTGCTCAAGCAGTTGTGGAGTTTGGAGCTGGAAGAGGGTACTTGACTCAGGTGCTGGTGGACTGTTATGGGATCACGAATGTGTTCTTGGTTGAGAGGCGGTCCTACAAGCTTAAGGTCAGCAAGTCTAAACAAATCATTATGTTTCTGGATAATAAGATCCACTTGATCTGTATTAATGCCTGTTAGTTACTCTATCTTGTTAAATGCAGCTTAACTTCCACAAGGTCCTCAAATCTGCATCATAGTTAGGCTCGCTCAACGACCAATACATTGTCTCTCAATTTTCTTGCAAAATGGCGTGTCAGTTTTTGTGACCTCTTGGCTTTTGCATTTCTACTATCCTCGATGTAGCCTGTATTTTGCAATCGAATGTTAAGATACATTGACTTATGTACTAGTGCAATGTGTAGTTGTGTGTTGTTTCTAGTGAGGTTAGTTTATGGTCTTAACTTGTTCCGCTTTTCTGAATTTAATACCACTGCAGTTAATTTGGAGACATTTCATTTTGGATATAATGTGTTATTTTCTAGAGTAAGCTTGAATGTACTATGAAATTTCTCTAACACAACAACTTGCTGTTATGCTAAATCTAATTTGTCCAAGATATATAAGCTCTTTCACCTCCTGATTAAGTACCCGTTCTCTTCCCTCTGCACTTTTTAGGCCGATCGAAGCTTGCGTCAAAACGAAGATGTTACCTTGGAGCGTTTGAGAATTGATAGTGAGCTTTCTTTTCATTTCTGTATTTATTGGGTTATATCCAACGTAATGAATTTGAGTGTCCTGCACTTTGCAAGCACCTTCTTGAATGAATCTTTCGGTGTGCGACGCAGTTGCTTCATTTGATCATTTATATTTCTGTGCTTGTACTTTTGTTTATAAATATAAGCACTGATTAGAATCATAAACACAATACAGTTGAGGATTTGAAACTGCACGGAGTAGAGGCATTGAGGGGACTCCAGTATCTAGCAATTGGAAAACATCTGTGTGGACCTGCCACAGGTTGTCCTAGTTTTTGAAATTTATGCCTTCATTTCATGTTGAGAAAAGTTGAGAATATCTAAGAGAACTTATCTTCCATCTCCAGATATGACCATGATGTGCTGTCTTCCTGAACGATATGAACAAACAGAAGAAAACAGCAAACATAGTCTTCAAGGCCTTGCTCTAGCTACCTGCTGCCACCATCTTTGCCAATGGAAGCATTACACAAGTATTTTCCTTTTTTTTATAAAAATGCCAAGCATGTCAACACAAAAAGGAATTTGAATCTGTTTGTCACTTTCACTTCATCTACAGACTACAGATATACAAATGTTTGTCTTCCCTTGAAAGTTACAGCAAAACTTGTTAAATTGTATGCCAAGTAATTTGTTTTCTTATCACTGCAGATAAATCGTTCCTCTTGGGACTAGGTATCACAGAGGAAGAATTTCATGCCATGACATGGTTTAGCAGCTGGGCTGTGGACGGTGATCATAGCTACCCAGATTCCCCAGTGGGGGCTGAAGAAATGTCCTCTGAAGTCAGGTAGGGAATTATCAACCGTCATAATCCACTTTCTAGAACTTCAACTTTATATTGAAAGCTTGATATTTGTTTTATGTCATTTTGTGTTGGACTAGAGAACTAGAGAAGCCTGATCAGGACGCCATCGGAATTGAGAGAATAATCCGAAGTATACCAGCAGGGGAGAGGGCCTCTCTGGGATCCATGTGTAAAGATATCATTGATACGGGGAGGCTATTATGGCTTGGGCAGAAGGGTCTAGTTGCTGATCTTGTAAGCTATGTTCCATCCAAAATTTCACCAGAAAACCATCTACTCATCGCAAAATGTACATCTTGATTAGGCTGAAAAGCACGTGCATGTATTTCAGCCCTGCAAATTTGCAGAAACTTGGATCGTAAAAGATAGTTTCAACAAATACAATCTTGAGTTTTTCAGCGACATTCCAAGAAATATTATGTCTCAACGATTATAATACAAAAAAGATGTTTTATTCTGATGGTTCACAAAATCTCCGCATGGAATGAATTCTACAATCAAATGGATGAATGGAATGGAAGCACGTTAGGCTGTAAATATAGTTGATATTGACGATATATAAGCTTACAGCAGCAACACTGCAACAGGATCCTGCTTTAAATACAAAGGAACTTCACACGGTAATATGTTCCTTTGATCTTAGCCACCACACTAAAACTCTCGACTTACAAACAACAGCTAGCCTTATTCCATCCTAAAACTTACATGGCTCCACGCTCCAACGATTCCCATCTGAATGTGGGTGCAGCATAAACCCTGGGAAAGGTGTGAAGGAGTATGCCCACGCAGACACAAACCACAGCGACTCCCATCACAGTCAACATTGCTGGCCTATAAAGGAAGGTTTTTGTGGTAGAATTTGGATACACCCGTGCCTGACGGCTGCAGAGGAGGCAACTTGGCACTGCTGCAGACATTGGCCTGCAGATCTCGAGGCTAACATCGCCAGGCTTAACACCATCAGTTATTACAGAGCATATACTGCTCGGAACACCGAGGACAACATGGCCTTTGCCAAGATGCTTATCAATCTTCTTTTGGACCAGATTCAGGTAAGCATCATTGCCTCTCTGCCGAGCATAGTCTTCTGGGGTAAAACCTGTTTCGTCCCGTGCATTGCTCCAAGCACTAATTCCAATCTGCATGGGATAGGTCAAAACAGGGATGTTAGATATAACTAATACCAGTCAACTCTATTAATTAAATTAAAAATATACGCAATGCATGTGACATCTGGTAACTCATGTATTCATCACTTCAAAATTCAATGTATGTGTAAGTCTGTGTTTTGTGAAATAATAAATAATAAAACATCAAAAGAATGAAAATTTACTGGGTTTCTAATGATCTACTGTTGTAAATTAATATAGCTCAGCTTGAGTTGGTGGAAAGGAAGAGGCAAAATTCCAAAAACTAGAAAAGAGAATACCAGCCCAGGATCATCGGTCAGCACATCCAACACATCCTCTGCATCACTTGTGGCAGCTGCTATATGGAGGGGGGTAATCGTTGAAGGGCCCAGAGCATCAGGTCTAAATAAGTATGTCTGTGCAGTTCCCTTCGAGTTTTTATTTGGTTTGTATCTCAGCAGAAATCTAACCATGTTAACAGACTTCCTCCGTACAGCAGCATGCAACAAATTTTCTGAAAGCACCACATCTTCTGGAGATCGGGATCCCACATCAACAAGGCCAATAAATAAGAAATCTAACAGCATTTTGATCACAGCACACCACTCCCGCTCCATGGCAAATACACCAAGATTCCTGAATCTCCACATGTTAAGGGCAGCTAGAGACGTATCAGTTTCATCCTCTTTAGACATTCTGTTCGCTCTATGAAGAAGCCAACCCAGCTCATTTATAAACTCCAGAGCTTGGTCCCTAGCATCATCATTAACATTTGCATGTTCGTTACTGGAGGACTCAAATATGCTCTCCAGCTCAGAAACCTCAGAGCATACATCCTTCTCAGCAATTATGAAGGGGAAGAAGCCATTGCTAAAACCACTATCTTCAACCTGAAATTTCAGGGGGGGGGGTTTCAAGGTTACAGAAGAAAACCAAAATAACCACATCATAAAAAGTTCTATAAGTATATGTTGTTCTCAAACAAAAGCTATATAAGTATATATTTGTTCTCGAACAGAAGCTATATACGTATAACTATCTGTACCTCTATAAATCCTCTTCCTCTTGGACCAGGAACAGAACAACAAAAACTGAGGCATTCGATATCCCTATCCTCACACTCAGCATTCTCTGCTATAAAGTCCGTGTCTTCCTGGAATATACAACGTCCTTCAAATGAACAAATTAGCCTGCGAACATGAGAAGATGGTATTTAGATGTAAATGGATAAGCTGAAGGAAACATCAAGGTTTATTTTTATATACTTCAAGAATAAGTTAATCTGAATTAAAGATGATAAAGTACCTTGAGGAAGTACTGAGTAGGTTAAAACCTTCGACTCTGAAATTTATTGTTGCAGAATAAGGTGCAGCAACAGGTTTGACACATAAAATCTTGCAGTAATCATGAGAACTGGGTGCCAGGGGTCTGTCCAACATAATTTGACCTGCAGTAGCATGAATAGCAAAGCTTGATAGTTACAAAATTTCCTACATAAGTATCCAGAATGAAGCTTGCACAGCAGCATCACTGTATAAGAGCAGCAAAGTGCCTGGGATTGGCTCACCATTGAGCATAAAAGCTAAGTGGCGTCGAACCATCACAAATACCAAGCCAGATGCCCAAAAGTCATCAGTGGAGCTACTCAAAAGCTTATCCAGGTGTAGGCTCATATTCTCAGAAAGCTGTAGAAAAGACCATTAATAACCAAACAAAGAAGGCACTATTTTGACATGAGAATTCAGAAAGGAAGCATACCTCTTGCCATGCAGACTCAACTAACCGAAGATATACTGTTAGAATAATACAGCCAGGTCTAATATGGCTTTCTATATCAGTAGGGCTACTCGACAACCAACCAAGAATCTGAAAATCAGGATTTAAGTGTTAGGTTCAGGATATATTTTCTTGCCGCGCGCTGAGAGAATGCAAAATTTACCTGTGATCGCAAAACTGGAGGTAAGTCACCGGGAACTTTATCGAAAAGCTTGAAGACAATCTTATCAGTTCGGCACTGCAAGCAAAACCATAAGAATCAGGTGTTTCACAAGATGGCATCTAAGCATAGTAAGGTGCAAATCCATATGGAATAATACGGTAAAATTAGCATATTGGTGTTTGCGTAAGTGCTGCCAAGACTATGGCTCTTAACATGAATTCTCTTCATTAAACTTTCCATATATGTCGGAAGGCTGTCCAGCTCATATTAGTCCTTTTCAGTATTCACATGTCATTTTTGTTCAGCAGAGATGCAATCAAAAGCGTGTCTGATTGAAGTATGTATCTTTGAAGAAAAATTTAGTGGCACGTAGTAGCTTTTTGCTTCTAGGCTTGGATCTTGGAGATTGAACACTTGTTTGGTTCACTTTTCTATCAGAAACCACTCTAGCATATGTTTTAATTCTTGACAGTGATGGCTATCACAACTTCTAGTAAAGGTATTAAAAAAGTCAGGTAGGTGTAAAAGTAAAAAGGTTGAACGGTTAAAGGTAGGAGTTATAAAATCCCTAAAGCCAAGTATGGATTCACAATCTAGTCCTACATAAACCAAACGTATTGATGTCTCTTTCCCTCATTCAGGTGCACTCTAAATCTTATTCCAATTCAAATTCCAACCTTGAATATTCTCCACCTAAGTTTGTTGCCAATAACAGCTTCATGCATATGAACATATCCTATTCCAATAACATATTGGTCATTAGTGAGTTGTCAATTTCCCATTAAAAATTTTAGCCAGCCAAACTGTCTCATTAATATATAAACCTGTTAATATACAGGTTGCTAAGTCGTAAGAGAGCTCACAATCTACCCTTTACAATGTTTTCAAATAATCCTGACTAACCAAGATTGACCTTGATTAATCGCGGTGTATAACTAATCGCCATGGCACAAATAAACCCAACTAATCATGACTAGTCGGACGACTTGATAACCTTGGCCCTTTATCATTCTATGTGTTTGCAAGGAATAAAAGACAAACCTGAGTGTCTCCATTTGAGCTTGACAATGATTGTGTTGATGTTGAATCTGAGTTGCCACTAGTCTGTGGTGGACTTTGAGTAGAATCTTGCTGCATCCATGATGCACAGTTAGGAGAGTCAGCTGTCTTAAAGGCAGGTGTAGGTGAACCTTCTTGCCCATCCTCAAAGCCTTCCATATCATTGCAAGTGTCATTCAGATCAAAATCCTTAAGCTTGCATGATGCAGGCTCTGTGCAGTCAGGGAAAAAAATTAAGCTGAAATTGTTAATCAGAAAACAATTCTGAAGGTTTAACAGTGGTTGTCCATCATACCTGGAGTTACCACCATGGTAGCCTTTGATTGTACTGGCACAACAGATGATGATGCCTGTCCACAGTGACTACCATTCACAAAAGGCAACTTAGAGTTAGATGGCCCTGCAGCTTCTTCTGCAACATTAGCTGTTCCAGAGGTTCCAGCATTCGATCCATTTTGCAGGCTTTGGTATGCCTCCAGGAGTTTACATAGTTCTTTTGGCTCCAGTGATTTGGCAACAGACCCTAGGTTCTTTAAAAGAGTGGATAGCAACTCCTGGCTGTTTGAATGCTGAACATTGTCAGCTGCAAGGAGAATTCTAAGAGTCATGTACCTTCCTGAATATACAAGTAATTCTGCAGAATACATATATGAAATATGTATGTGGAGTTCATGTGATTCGGTAAACAGAATACAGATTCCATGATTGCTGGATTGATCCATATGGAATAATGAAGATTGAAAAGATAATGGATTTTTTCTTTGATAATAAAAAAACTTTAAGATTCAAATGCTCCGGAATGGAAATGAGGGAATGTCCACAATATCCAGAAGGTCACACAGCTAGTAATTGCAGCATTCTGTCAGTGAAAGATGCTAAATCTCAATATGATATCCTAACATGCAGCTGATGGAGGAACTTCCTGTGACTGAGCAATCCTATGATTGTATAAATAAACCAATACACGAAACTTCAAGCACATTGAATACCATGTAAAATCCTCATGGTCCTAAGATTATTAAATTTTCATCATGTCAAATAGAGTAAGAACTCATATACTCCTGTAAAACATAGTATGGTCGCTAAACTTGATCTAAGTCTACTCTATACCAAAAAAATTTCGCCAAAACATTACAGACACGATTTCATAACACTGAAGGGAAAATAAATTATACAAGTATCATAGAAAAGAAAAATGTATATGTGGTATAGCAAAGTTAGCAAACTTACAGTTCAAATTAGCACAGATTCCAATAAGACTCAACAACAAATAATTGCTGACTTTGTCCTCAATTGAAGCAGTCCCACCAACTGCAGTATCAGGGCGGGTTTTCCTCCTGCGTCTATTGTGGCCTGCTAAGCGCCGCCGGCAACTTCGCTTCCCTTCATCGAATTCTTGAAGAAGGTGAAATCTGCACAAGAACATGTACAATACTTACAGAGAACTTGGGGGGAAAAATGTTCCTCAAGTACAGTGTCATGAACACATTACTTAATCACTTTTTTGAGGTCTATAAGCATGAAACTATTTAACCACTTCCCCCAGCATCAATCCTTAAACCCTCTCTGTGGCTCTGTGCACAGTGAATGCTCTGATATTTAAACTAAACTAAACTAAAATTTCCTTGCAAACAATTTTCACTCAAATATTGATAAGCCTAAACATTATAAATGTGCCTTTTCATTTATTTCCTTCTCCAGTTGTTATGGATCATGCTGATTCTGAGATTCTCAAAGATCAAAGGTTGGAAAATATCATGATGGTCAAAGTTTGCACATGTCTCAAGTCTTTATCTAGCTGCGCTAAATATAAACTTGCATGAGATATTCTACCCATTCGTTCTTGTATGAACGAACAATTGCATGTAATTGAAAGGTAATAGAAGCAGGTAGAAGCATAAAACTAACCTACTACATTGCTGGCAGAACCTCTGGACGGTGTTCCCAACCACAGCGGTGCTGGCCTTAGCATGCATCTCGCAGACCTTGTGCCGACGGTGGTAATCCTTTGCTGCAGTCAGATCTGCTCCACAGCCCTCAACCTGACATGCTGGCCCACTTGAGCCGCCTCCTTGCACCCTGATCTTCTTTCCATTCCTCTCATCCTCGTTTACATCGCTGTTCTCCATCGCTTCAACACCAACAGCAGTACCCCCAATTCTCAAGCTGAGCGACCCGCCACCATTCACGACCGTGTCCTGATCCTCTGTCTCATCATCATCGATGACCACAACCCTTTTCCTCTTATCAGTGTCACCTCTCAAGCCACCATTTCTAGCCACATCTTCCTCAGCTTCCTCAGACGATGACGGTGAGCTGTTCAATCCTGAGCCATTCGCCGCCTGAGCAGGCACCGGTGTGGCAACAAAGCGCTGACTGTCCCAGCTCCAGTCGTTGAGGTCCCAGCCAAACACCCTGTTCTCCCGCCTGTTGAGGTCAAGCTCGCCCAGCCCGCCGCCGTACAAGTGGCTGCTTTGCGTGCCGAACCTGGCGGCCTCCATGTCCCCTCACCTCGCAAAACCCTACACAAGCCTTCTTCGATCACAGCTAGCCTCCCAGACTCCTATACGAAAGAGCGCAGCAACCGCAGGAGCCGAGAGATCTAGTCGGCTCCCCTCCCGCTCTGGAAATCGACGAACGTGACGCCCACGCAGCCCCGGATCCACACCAGAGAAACCCACATGCCCTCGCGCCTCCGCCCCCGACCAGCGGGAATCAGAAGCACCACCTCCAATCCGAGCTCATGCGGCGCGAATCACCGAAATAGTCCAGGGAAAACAGAGAGAGAGTACCGAAGCGAATCAGCGGGGCACCTGACCGGGCGAATTGGCGGCCCAGGCCGCAGCTCCGTGGACAAATCGAGCTCCGGAGTCGACGAGCTTAGCGAATCCGGCGGGAGGTTGAGGAATTTGGCGGGGAAGCTTTGGTGGGACTGCGGCAATGGAGTCTCGAGTTTTGGGGGAGCAGCAGCCGCAGGGTGGAGGGGAAAGAGCAGAGAAAGGCGAGGTGGGATGGCATGTGTGAGTGGGGAGATGATAGATGGGGATTGGGGACCCGTAGCGTGGTGGCCAGTGGAAATAGGGCCACTAGAAATTGTATGCCACACACCAGCGGCTACACGACAATTGGCACCGTGCAAAGAAAAAATGGAGTGGATCCATGGCGTCTTTAGCCAACTTTATCAAAGGTTTTCAATGCAAGTGACCGGAGGATCCATTATGTCAAAGTGTACTTCATAGGGTTTTAGAGGCTTCAGAGTATAATTGAGTGTGTTTTTGAGATAGAGTCGTATTTAAACTCTATTCGGTTTGAAGACGTTAGAGAAGAGGAGAGGCACAACTACATGCGTCATAAGATAAGATATAGTGGCCAAAAGAACTCAACATACGATTACTATGATATCTGAACGAGATGTTGTGATGTATGCCATATTTGACTAGGTTGCATCGACACGTCTAAGAGAAAAAGGTAGAGTCCATGTGGACTGCACTGAAGGAACAAATCTTTATATGATGTATGATACTTGTCACAACTTAGCAGCCATAAAAAGAAGATGGAAAGTATAGCATCACCATAAAACCATACATTTTAAGTAATTGTACTCGCATGTAGCTTACAAAGCCAGCAAAGAACACGTACATGAAACGAGCATATCGAATTTGCGATTGGAATAGTCATTAGTAAAACCATCTCAAAATGACTAGGAAAAGTTTGTTGTTTTGATAAGAACATTATTTAGCCATTTATATACTCCGCCATCCCAAATTATAAGCTCTTCAGTGAACTTGTAAGCTTGTTTCCATGCGATGGACATCATATGTCTTGTTATCTTTGTTATAATACTTCATAAAGTGAATATGCTTCTATCTGAAACAACAGTTAAATAAAGTTAAATGTGTTAACTAGTCCCTTTGACCATTTAGCTTTATCTATAAGTTGGTGCATCTCATCATGTGACTTTTATTTCCTCATTTGTACTGTGCACATATAACTTATGGAATCTAGAAATTGTGATCTAGGGTACCAACGTGTTTGTCACAAGCTCTCAACTTACTTCTCCAACCAACTTCAGGTACCACACCGTACCACTCATTGCCTTGCCATTAAAATGTTATGAAGCGAGTTTTTTTTAATGGGAGAATTGGCTGTGGGACATGTGGAATGGTGGCTATTTGCCAGCGGACACTAGAAAAAATTAGATTGCTCAAAGACACTCCGTTTCTTGTCAAATTTGCTGGCGGACAATACATCTAATCAAACATTATTACAAAATAGATATAAAAAATCATATAAGTGCTAGAAATTATATTATAAACTTTTTACACTCTACATGATGAGAACTATAGTGTAAAAATATTGTTTTGCACTGAAATGACCATTTTGCCCCTCTTCATAAATAAACAAAGATAACCATGGTTAATTAGTTAATATATTAGTAAGATACTAAAAATACTAAACAACATTTTTATATCTATTTTGTATAATTTATAGTATAAAAGATTTTATAGTATAATTTTCTAGCACTTATATGATTTTATATCTATTTTGTATTAATGTTTGATTAGACGTAGTGTCCACCAGCAAATTTGACAAGAAACGGAGTGTCTTTGAGCAATCTAATTTTTCCTAGTGTCCGCTGGCAAATGGCCACAATTCTACATGTCCCACAGCCAATTCTCCCTTTTTTTAATTGAGGATAAGTTAAGTCGAGCTTCTTTGTTTTTAGAAAAAAACTCACAACATCATAAGTTAACTACAAGGACTATGATTGACTATGCAAGATGCACATAGTTGTGTGCGTGTGTGCATAGCACAAACTCCTTTCCATGGCCATTTCAAGATCAACTAACATGGTTACTTGTGTGTGCCATGCCCATGCGTGCCTATCAAATTGTTAATCCAAATCCAAATAGTGTGCCATCGGGGCCACACCTACCACGGTTAGCTAACAAATTAATTCACTCCAGTTGTCGATTCGATCGATATATCAATTCATCTCTCGACGACACTGCATATATCACTTCGCTTGTGGTGTTAGCTATCATGGCTGCCACCATCAGGGAGAGAGCTAACCGCACTATAGATATGCTAATGCCATATTGTGGCCAAAAGATTATATATAGATAACATAACACTGTAATTAAGATGCATGGGTGGATGGATGGAGAGTATATTATGACTAGCCGCTGACTGCATTCATCATATGCCGGTGCATGTGTGCGGTTGTTGCATAATCGCCACATAAACATGCATGGGATTACCACCTCGTCCTCCTACGATTCGTCCACGCATCACCACGGGTAAAAAAAAGTGCAGACAATTGGTTGTGGTGCAATGGTGATGGGATTATCGGATAATTAAAGGACACAACAATATTCTGTGTTTTATACCCTTCCTCCGTTGAGGAATGGTAAACGTATTTGACTAGACGAGAAAAAAATTAAACTTTGATGAACAATTAGTCAAACTATATATGTAAGATAAGATATTTATTTTTAATCAATTAGGTATATATGATAAGAGAAATTAAGAGTTAAAATCTACTATGTATGATTTGTTTTTTTATTATTTTTTCAAAAGGTAGTTTTGTCTCAAGAGAATTTTTACAATGGTTGTCGAAAAATGGATGGCTCTCGTGAGCCGATCCGACGGCTAAAAGGACAAAGGAACTAAGAGGAACCAATTAGAGAGGCACCAAGTGGGTACTAAATGGTGGGGACCATATGCACTAAGTGCATCCTAAAATTGGTGGAATAAACCCGGTGGGATAATTCTATTTTCAAAATTTCTTTAGGTAATTAAGGCCGGTTCACAGCAGAGGCGGAGCAGCTCCGCGGCCACGCGCTCGCTACCGCCGCTGAGCCCGCGACGTGCAGTGTGCTTCCTGCTACGGCCTGCGTTCGGCATGACCGTGGTGCTCCTACTCTGACAGCTCAAGCCAGGGGCAAGGCCAAGTAGGAAGAGGAGGACGCGACCGGCGACGCTGTAGACGCTGTCGGGTAGTGCTTCGTGCCTCACACCTGCTGTTGCTGGCGCTCGCTAGGTCATGCCGGCGTGGGTCTGCCTTCGTGCTGCTGCCCGATGCGCGATGGCAAGGCGGTTGCGATGCATGATGCACAATGCACGATGGAGAGGGTGAGGCAAGGCGGCGGGGATGCGTCTTTCGGGTTCGCCTGCACGCAGCGAGGGGTGCGGGAGGAGCCACAATTACAATCCCAACCTTCCTCTCATAAAATCAATTAGCATTAATAATTTACTTAGGAACGAATCAAGAACCTCAACCACCGTAAAAGAGCTCTTATTTCAAACAGTAAACAATTGTCATCTGTTGTTTAGCCATGGTTCAGGCTAAACGATCAAAACAGACACTTAAACGGGCAAAATTGTTTAAATACCGTTTAGTCGAACAGTGAAATAAACACATATTTGATTTTGTTAGGAGATAAACCTTTTAAATTTTGACCAAATAAGTACAAAATATATAATATTTATTATATGTAATAAGTATCATTAGATTAAATATTAAAAATATTTTTCATAATAAACTTATTTGAAGGTAATACCATTTTTTATATTTATAGTGAAATTCAAAAATAAAAGCCCTCGAAGAGTGAAATGATCATTTATTTTAGAACGGATGGAAAAGTTAAAAAATTTTGCCTCTTAAATCAGTCTCAATGGGATTTTGTCGGAGTTTCATGAGCACTAAATATGTTGATGTGACGCTATATTAATGAAGAAAGAGATGATAATAGTTTTGTGGAAGAAAATTTTATAAAGATGAAACTCTTCTGTACTATTTTCAAAATAGAATGAGTTGAAAACTAGAACTTAGGGCCTTGTTTAGTTCACCCCAAAAACCAAAACATTTTCAAGATTTTCCGTCATATCGAATCTTGTGGCACATGCACGAAGCACTAAATATAAAGGAAAACAAAAACTAATTGAACAGTTTGCCTGTAAATCGCGAGACGAATCTTTTAATCCTAATTAGTTCATGATTTGACAATATTTGCCACAAACAAACGAAAGTACTAAAGTACCAAAATCCAAAAAATTTTCACAACTAAATAAGGCTTAAATCCTCCATTGGGACCGGTCTGAAAGAATCTCTTTTCTTTTAAAGAAAAACTGTGATAGTAGTGATCGAAAAAGAAAACGTGATAGTCATTCTACGTGTAGTAGGAACACGTTTTCGTGCACGAGCGTCGAGTCTACCTTGCCTGCCTCTGAGACTTTGTTTAGTTTTCACCCATCTCATCAATATATATAGACATATATATGGAATACTAAATATAGATAAAAAATAAACTTATTATATAGTTTGGTAGAAAATCGCGAGACGAATCTTTTAAGCCTAATTAGTTCATTATTAACCTTAAATGCTACAATAACCTATATATGCTAATGACAGATTAATTAGGCTTAATAAATTCGTCTCACGGTTTCTAATCGAGTTATGTAATTAGTTTTTTATTAGTATCAAATATTTCTTTCAACATCCTACAAACATCCGAGTGGCGAGACACTAAGGCCTTGTTTAGTTCACCCCAAAACCAAAAACTTTTCAATATTCCCCATCACATCGAATCTTGCGGCATATGAATAGAACATTAAATATAGATGAAAACAAAACCTTACACAGTTTACGTGTAAATCGCGAGATGAATCTTTTTAACCCTAGTTACTTTATGATTGGATAATATTTATCAAATAAAAACGAAAGTGCTACAGGGCCAAAATCCGAAAACTTTTCAGATCTAAACAAGGCCTAAACTCATATTGACCATCGACTTTATTTTTTTAGTGGAGTACTCCACAGTTGGACAACTAGATTCTAGATGTAGCAACAACCATAGTAGTCCAATACTGACATGGGAGTAGGCAAAACGTTGGTTGTCTGAGTTGAATGGTTCATCTTCGCTTATCTTATAAGCTATACTTTTTCTTTTTTTTCTCATAATAAATCAGCGAACAATATTTTTAGTCATGAATTTTTAGACCAGCGAACACGCACCTCCGTCTAAGAAAAAAGATATAATTCTTACATTTCGATGAGTCAAACATTTTAAACTTTGACCAAAATTATATAAAAAAATCTAACAATTATGATACGAAATAAACACTGTTAGTAATAGAATATATTTTTATAATAAATTTATTTGATTCATAAATATTAATATTATCTTTTATAAACTTTATTAAATTTGAACCAATTTGACCATTATAAAACTCATAATTATATTCTTTAGGTCTTGTTTAGTTTGCGAAAAGAAAAATTTTTGGATATCACATCGGATATGTCGGCACACATTTGAAATATTTAACGTGGATTAATCAAAAAATAAATTACATAGCTCGCCAGGAAATTGCGAGATGGATTTATTCTTGATTAATTTGTCATTAACATATGTTAGTTACTGTAGCATTTTGGCTAACCATGGACAATTTGTCTCTTGATTTACAACCAAACTCTACAATTAGTTTGTTCTATTTATATTTAATACTCTATGCATATGTCGAAAGATTCGATAGGATGAGTGACAAGTTTTTAGGGTGCGAAAGTAAACATGGTTAGTGGTCGAAGGTTAGGACCTGGGTTCGTGGATGTCAGTCCAGACGTAATTAACCGAAGACCAAAGACTGAACCGAACTGTCCGAGACCGAGACCGAACTGGCCAAGTCTGAACTTTTCGATCATGAGTTCGGTCTCTGCTTCTAACTAACCGAACTTTGTACAGTTAGTTCAAGTTAGTTCAAGTATAGATGTCGGTTAACCGAACTAACCGAGAAAATCGAAGTTCTCTACAGCAATTAAGAAAGCCCAAGAAAGATGCATATCCCATTATCCCATACACGTAAACCCTAGAACACATTTCTCTCATTCTGTTCATTGCCTAGTTGAACCCGTCCCTGACCTCGAGTCTCGACGCGCCGCGCGCCTCCGTGCCACGCGCGGCTCCACCTCTGGCCTCTGCATCCACGCCTTCATGGCTCCTCCTCTGCATCCGCGCCGCAACCTCGCATCCATCCCCAACACCGGCGAGCACGAGCAGGCGAGCACAAGTCAGCCGGCCAGTCACACCCTGCACCCCACCGCCACACCTGAGACGCCAGCCAGCGGGTAGCGGCCATAGAGATAGAGAGAGACATCGGCCACTCGATCTGTTAATTGCTGCAGAGAGAGACAACGCTCAATAGAGAGAGACTCTACATGAGCCCTGCATCTGTTGATTGTTGCGACCTGTGACTATGAGGCATTTTGTTGAAGTGCTACGATATCTATATCAATTGTCTTCTGTTGTAGTTAGTACTTGAATAAGAGAAGCAAGACATTTATATTATTGTGTGTGAGTATGCTGCTGAAATTTTCTACAAATTCTACTATTCTTTTTACTATTATGTTGATCTGATTAGTTGGATCGTGACCGAGATCGAACCGAACTAACCAAGATCGAAATTGCTCGGTCTTTATTGTTTGAACTGGTCGATCGGTCCTTGATTTTTTATGAGCAAATTTTCAAAATGATCGACTACCCGATTGCCCGAAGTGAGGATGCATGGATTTCCGTGTAGAGATCTTTCATCTGAACAACTTTTCTGACTATCTGCTGGGAGCTGGATCCAGGATGATCCCAGTACCAGGTGCTCAACCGGGAATCTTCCGGTCCGAACGTTCTGACCGGAGACCCCGTCTCATGGTTCCCTCGCGATGGTTCCCGCGCGCGTGAGGTTGACAGGTACGTATGTTTTCTTTTTTATTTCTTTCTTTTTTGTTTTTTGTTTTTTCTTTCTTTTTTTCTTTCTTCTTTTTTTCTTTCTTTTTATGTTTCTTTTTTTTTCCCTCCCGATCGTTGCTGTTAGTTTTCTTCTCTTTTATTCTTTCTTTTTTCTTTTTATTTTTCTTGCTATATTTTTTTCTTTAATTTCTTTTTCTTTTTCTTTTTCTTTCTCTTTTTTCATTTTATATTCCGTTTGGTTCTTTTTTATCTTTTTTGTGCTTTATTTTTATTTTCTTTTTTTGTTTTATAGTATTCTTTGTTTTGTATCTTTATCTTTTTTTTATTCTTATTATTTTTCTGTGATGTTTACGTGCTGATTTTCTATTTTTTATTTTTTCTTTTGATTTTGTTTTTTCTTTTA
>Ga0182004_10000819_pt1 | contig 20841 bp, 16 predicted proteins | sample Sormic07211540_1_FD_120479 | JGI IMG/M metagenome (GOLD analysis project Ga0182004, IMG submission 120479) | Endophyte microbial communities from Sorghum bicolor roots, Mead, Nebraska, USA - 072115-40_1 MetaG | ecosystem: Host-associated > Plants > Roots > Unclassified | place: USA: Nebraska...
CGGACGGCCGGATTTGAGTGGATTCTCGAAGAAGGAACCGTAGTGCCCGACGCACGCAAACACGCCCATTTCAAAGTTCAAAAAAATTCGAATCAACGGCCGCAGGCCGCAGCGCCGTCTCGTGTAGCCCTCCGCATCCCATATATAAACAGCAACCCCCTCCCCAGTCATCCACCATCGTTCCCCATTCCTCTGCCGCCGCATTCCAATCCCCCATTCATCCCAACGCCACCAGCAGCTCCGCAGGAGAGAGATCGCCCGCCGGAGCCATGACGAGGGGCGGCGGAGGCGACATGAAGTCCTTCTTCCGTCAGCAGAAGGCGAACGCCGGGGCCGGCGCCACCAAGCCCACCGGCGGCGTCTCCAAGAAGGCTTCGCCGGCGGCGGCGCACCAGCACCACCAGAAGGCCGCGCCCGCCCTCCACGTCCACCCGTCGTCCCCAGGTACTAATCCCGCTCCGAATCCCCCCACGATCGCTGTTCCGCTTCCGCGGCAGCAACTGCCAGATCGATCGATTTGATTCGTCTCTCGTCACCGCAGATCACGGCGCCAGCGCCGGTGCCGACACGGGGAGGCTCCAGCAGGAGGAGGAGGAGCGGGAGAGGGCGGCCCGGGAGTTCGACATGGACATGCGCTACGGGCCCTGCCTCGGCGTCACCCGCGCCCAGCGCTGGCGCCGCGCCGCCGCGCTCGGCCTCGCACCGCCGCCGGCGCTCCTCGCCCTCTGCACCGATGACCAGCCCTGCCTCTGGGAGGGCCGCGTCTAGGCTGCGGACGTGTCCCCCCTGCGGCCCTGGCGCCCTGCCCCCGCGCTTGGCCGCCATGCTCCATCAGTAGCTCTGTGTTAGCAGGGGGAGGAGAAGCATCGTCGCGTCCATCCGTTCTGCTCCCGAGTGCCGTCTACCACACCTCGTGGTTGCACCAGTAGTACCATCTGCGCCAATCGAAGCTTTCTGTGGCGCCAGCCATGTGTTGTGTTGTGTTGCCTCTAGTTAGTATGAACCCTTCGTGTCTGGTGTGTTATTGTGATCAGAGCACAAATGGTGTGTTATTTTGTGTCTGGTGTGTTTTTTTTTTTTTGACAAAGTCTGGTGTGTTATTGTGATCAGAGCAGAAACGGTGTGTTATTCTGATCCGAGCAGAAATGGCTTTCATGTGTATGAATCCTTCCTAGTTCCTAGTGTTTTCTTGTCATTTCTTTCTTGTGTTCTATTCTATTGCAGCATCCATGTCGAAGCAATACATAATTGCTTAATACTAGTCCAAACTGTATAGTCTTAAACCAGTTTTATAAAAGATTGGATCAACAAACCCACACGTTTGGGATCTTATAATAGCAAATTTCTCGCTTCTAGCACATCAAAGTAGTTTCCTTAAATCAATTTTGAAATATGCATTGACTTCTGTAAATGTTAGCAATTGAAGGAGTCTTTGACCAGTTTTATAAAAGATTGGATCAACATCTAGCTTCTAGCACATCAAAGTAGTTTCCTTAAATCAAATTTGAAATATGCATTGACTTCTGTAAATGTTAGCAATTGAAGGAGATTGACTTGGTCCAAATTGAAGAAGTTTGACTTTGGACAAAACTAAAATGGTTTACAATTTAGCCGGTGGGAGTTCTTGGAAATAAGCTGACAAACTGATGGTAACATAAACCATGAGGAAACAAACGCTGCATACATACATTAATCCAACACAGCTTTCTTGTGTTTTTCTTTCTGCAGTACATCACCACCGTTCTATAGCTGATAACAGGCACACTTACATGGCCAATACAGGATCAGGAAGAAACACACAGGCCAATACAGGATCAGGAAGAAACACACAGGTACACGCACATATAGCATGTCCTTTTATGTCTAATAACTGGATCAAGAAGCTCTATGCAATGAGCCAGTGAAGTATTGTCGAAAATAGACTAAATTTCACAGCCATCAGCGTTGAGAGCTCTGCATCCATGTTTAGTAGTGTATTATCAGTAAGGAACGATGATGGATTCGATGAGCTCCTGGAGTGGAGCCAGCTCCTTCTTGTCAATCAGGCCAAACTCCTGCAGCACAAACACCAAAGAGCGTTAACTGCTGTAAATTTTCCTTTTTCCTGGCCAAGAATGTAGGTATGTAATTGTGTTGTGTAAAAAAGCATTTGCTGTGAATGATGGGGACCTACATTTGTAAACAGAATGAAGTGCTTGAAACAGGTATTGAGATGGGCCTCCTCTTTAAGGCTAACAATCTTCTGGAAATGAGAGTGGTAGATGTGGGCATAGACACGAAACAAGCGCTTGAATATTGTCTTCACTACTTCCTTGAAGTTTTGTGGAAATGGCGTGCCTTGACAGAGGGGAAATGACATCCAAATCAGATAACATGCTTGATTGCATCCGATATCAGGTGTTCACAAGAAACTGAGAGAGCTCCACAAATCCACAACAAAAGCAACATACCAAGTTTTTGAGGAAATATGGATTCATCGTCAAGCTGGCCTTCAATCCAATCCATCAGATACTCCACATATTTTGGTGCTGATACCTCTATGGGTTTCTTTATCTGCACACCATCAGCCCATCTGTACTCGTACCTGCATAAACCTCATGTTTCTTCTGTCATGATATGATCTAAATATTAAACTAATTTCGAAGAATATGCATCACAATATTATGGGCACCAATTTATAACAGATGGAGTTATATGACAAAAATACTAACTTGTTAAATGCTTAGCACCACAAAAGGCATGGCCATAAACAAAGTATTCTTCTCCCAAAAAGAGGCATAACCTAGAGTATTCATTATCAAGATTCAAAATACACTAGAACACCATGTGAAAATGAGCCCCTTGCATTGCAGGGAAATGTAAGCACAATTAAGAAAAGGTCACCATGAGGCATACATTTTTTTAGGCACACTAATATTGAACTTTTGAGCTAGTACATCATCATATTCCTATGCTTTGACACCCTAACAACTGATAGTTATGTATAGCTTCTACAGAAAGAAACTAACTGGTTTTCGAGGACTGTTGATATCCTGTCAGTATGAAGCCAGAAAAATGAGTTGCTAGTTAAGATATAAGAGCAAATAGCAACTTAGCAAGGAGACACTTGCCTCTAAGAGTCATCATTCAATAGCAGCCTTGGTGAAACAGTTCACCATACGCAAAATTACAATTATGCAAATAAACTAGTCACTGACAATTTTTGTGGATAGTTGTTCACCATTTTGTATTTTGACAACCCAGAAGAATAGAATGTATGTAAACTTGTAAAGGCTTACTTTGGGCCAGCTGTCATTGTCGGGCAGCTCTCAGGTGTGCAGAATTCTGTGAGTGTGCCATACAGCAGATTAACTTGGTTAAAGAAATCCACAGCTGTAAAGCAAAACAAACATGTTAGCTTCAATGGAATAACCGAGTTAGGTGAAAACTGAAAACGGAAGGGAAGAACATTACTATTCACAGCAAGCCATTCATTGATATCCTCTCCAGGGGGCAACCTCACAGCTTCCCTAAGGTTTCCACTGCCGAGAGTGGCATCTATGTGCTTCCGGAGCTGCGCTCCCTGCAGACAAAAAGAAAAGGTCAAGTTATGCATCACATTATTCACAATGTAATTTATGACTCAATGCTTGTGCTTATTTCAAGTGGCAAATAAAACATGCACTGAAGAGTTTGCTCATCACAGGCGACTTAAGAGCCATGGCATGTACTGAAGATTGAATGTGCTAGAAATAACTGCTGCAAGTCTTTCATTAACACCACTCAATGTTAAATAAGCATCCTACATAGTTTTGCAAAGGATTCATTGGCTATATAAATACTACAACCATAGATGTTGGACAACAATGTTTGTTAGACCTTTCAACTGAAAGTATTTGTGTAATGGATTTAATTGGCACATGAGAAGCAGCAAAGGGAATCTCGTCATCAGTGTTAAATGTTTAGTACAGAGTGTCTTGGAATAGATGGAAGAATAAAGCAATCCAACAAAACTGCTGTGTCACTTTATGTTAACAAATGTGCAATTGTGCAGTGATAAACAGAGCTCTTGGAAATAGACAACAAGAATGTCAGTCGAGCAAGATATCCTTTAGTTCTGGACATGGCCAGAACAGAAAGATGAAAGCCGAAACAGATCTGTCTACTTCCCGAACACTCTGATAAGATCGATCCCCAATTCATACTCCTGAAGTTAGGCCTTGTCTAGTTCGTGGAAAGAAAAGTTTTTGGGTACCACATTTGTAACTATAGCAATTAGTATCCAATCATGGACTAATTAGGCATAAGAGATTCGTCTCGCAAAATACATGCAAACTGTGCAATTAGTTATTTTTTTATCTATATTTAATGCTCCATGCATGTGTCCAAACATTTAATGGTATGGGGCGAAAAGTTTTTGGGTAGGAACTAAACAAGGCCTTAACCCAAAGTTCTAACCAGACTAATTGAACTATCTCTATCGCATACTTCTCAGTGACAAGAATAGCCTGCATCTGCATGCCCCCGAAACATTGCATATCACTGATTAAAATCCTGGATGTAGCATGGCCAAACAAATCACTAGGGATTGCAACAAATTGACACCTAGCTACATTGCTCACATGTTCAGTCATCAGTCATGCTCCTAGCGGCTGCAACTTAGCCAGGCGGCTCTGGTGCATGATCACCTGGACACATCAAATTTTGATTGATGATCCAGAGCATCAAGGCAACGGCCACCACACATGAAACGCACTTTGCATGGTACGCAGCATGCCAAACAATGGGCACAAGTACAGGCAGTTGTTGCTGGTACCTAGTAGTAATAAAGAGGGAACTGGGAAGTCGAAATTCTTACCTTGCTGCCTGACGGAGCACTCTTCTTGGGACGGAATGTCTTCTGGTTCCTGCCAGAAGAATAAAAACCACTGATGATCAGGACGATTGCTGCATCAGAAGCTAAAATCAGCAGAATTCCTCAATAACGCGGGGCATGTTGGGGTTGCAAGGGAGGGATTAATTCCCCTTCCCCAAGTGGAACCAATCCAGGGACGGTATCTATCTGCTTGGTAAATGCGCAGCGAACCAATCTTACAGGGGAATGCAGACCAGGCCTCCCATGCATGCCATCTTGTAGATTTCAGGCAGGATTGGTTCCACGACTCACTCTAGAGAAATGGCTTGATTCCAGGCGGCGGTGAGGGGGGGTTCGCAAATTCGCAGGGAACTGGAGAACTGGTCTAACACTGAACACGCGGGAGAAGTGGGCTAACTGAACTCGCATTTTCGGGAGGAAAACCCAAAATCAAGGTGGAAAAAAACAAGGGTTCAGCGGAGCGGAGTAGGGACTCCCTCCCCCCACAGTGGCACTAGCATGGTGGAGCAGCCGTGATTGCTGAACGCAGAATACCCAAAATTAGGGCCGACCCCCGCAGCTAGAGCAGCGAGCGGATCAAGCGGGGGAGGGAGGGAGGGAGTTCCCCGATCCCGCAAACCCCGCGCGCGCGAGAGCGAGATCTCAATTCCAGCAGCAACGCGCCTGGACTGGATCCCGCCGTCCCGAACCCACGGGCGCCAACGCCAAGCCAGGGACGAGGGGAATAATAAAGCAAAAGGAGCAGAGCGAAGCAGTATATGTGTACGATACGATCGAGATCGCGCGAGCGCGAGCGCTCACCGTCCAAGCCCGAAGAGACTCATCCCTCCTCCTCCTCCGACTGCCCTCCCTCGATCCGGCGCGCCGCCGAGCAGTGGTGGTGGAGAGTGGAGACGGCGACGGCTGGAGGACCTCCTCCTCCTGCTGCTGCTGCTGCTGCTTTTGGCGCACGCAGCGAGCGACTGCGAGGAGGAGACGAAGAGGACGAAGGGGGGGGCCGAGCTGCGTCTGCGACCTGCGAGCGCCAGACGATGTGAAATGATTGGGCTCGCTCGGCATGGGACGGCGCAGCGAGGACGGCCGTCGGATGGAGGCGACGGACGGCGGATGGAGCCGGCCTGGCTGGCATCCATCACCCCCGCCTCCCCGGGGGACCCCGGGTCAGATCAGGATCCACTACTACTCCTGCTGCAGTCCTGCGTCGCGTCGCAACTCGCCACCGCGCGGCTCCTGCTCCTGGCCTGCCATGTGCGCCTACCGCTCTCCAGTCTCCCTCCTCCTCTCCACTGTAGCACACTCGTGCTCGGGTGCACCGTGCACATGGACCCTTACCTCCCCCACCCCGCGCGCTTCCGCGCCTCCTATCGCGCTCTGGTGTGGTGCCTCAATCTACTATTGGTCGATAGTCAAATATAAACATCGGGACGCCTTTAAACAACCCTATTTGGATCGTATAGTCACTACTCGGGACATATTTGATTGCACGTCACAACTCGCCACGGCTGGCGGCGACGGACAGACGCTTGCCAGTGCACGCCGCCTCCTGTTACGTTACGGGCGAGTCCGAATAGCTCCGCACGACGTGATGGTGGCCGGCAAACTCTCTACACCCAGGTGTGATCGTTTGATGGTGCACGTCTCCCACTATAGCGAGCGAGTCTGGAAATAGCTCCGCGCTGGTACGGTGGCGGCCGATAACCTTCCTCAACACCAACACCACTCCGAGGACGAAGTCTTGCCGTTGTGCCTCCCTCCGGCTCGGGCGGGTTAACAGGCTTTCGGCAAAGGTTCTGGGCGAAAGCTCATCTCAGATAAGTCTGGGCCAATGACGAGGAACTCCTTCTTGAATACGTCATTGAAGAACCTCTTGCTGTCGTCTTATGAATCGTCCCACTCAACTCCTCGTTACAAGACTTGGGTGAAAGTCTTGCCAAGGTCGTGTGGAGTAACCTCGTGCTCCTTGGGCAACGGTGATTATGTTGCGACGTCATTTAGCTCCCTAGAAGCATCGTTGAAGAGTTCTTGTGCCTTGGTGTAGTACTTTCTTCTTTTTTGGTATATCTTTAGTTATGCTATGGTTCGCTCGTATGCTAGGCATCTAAAATATATAATATATCTTGTAAAACCATATAATAGGTTGTTTTGGGCCAATATACGAATTCAGATGGAGAACACCTCTCCCGTGACAGTAAGACATTGTTTAGTTCATGAAGCGAAATTTTTCAGGATACTGTAGCACTTTCATTTGTTTATAGTAATTATTGTCTAATCATAGACTAACTAGGCTCAAAAGATTCGTCTCGTCAATTCCGACAAAATTGTGCAGTTAGTTTTTATTTTCATCTATATTTAGTACTCAATGTATATGTCTAAAGATTCGATGTGACGAGAAATCTTAAAAAAATTTAAGTTTTTAGGTGAAAATAAACTTAACAAGCCTTTAAAAAAGTACAACCACTTTCGCCGTTGTTTTGGTTGCCATGTAAACTTTGACCGCCACACCTATTGTGTTCGCTCGCTTGGTTGTCGTTTTCTCTGTGGTGAAGGTGTGACGTGTACATACATAGCTACGGCATTGTCGTAACAGCGTGGCTAGCCAAAGCGTGTAACCAAACACATCCTCAAGCTTATCTTGATCTGTATTGACACTCTTATTTTTGTTTAACGAATAGAAACGAGGTTTGCCTCTAAGATCAACAAAAGATGTAGATACATGTAAAGATATCTATGTATATCTAAATATCACTCACGATTATAGTAACAGTACGTGTTGCAAACAACAATAATTTTATGGCGAGATATATATGAAGTCATAAGCCAAAAACAAATAGACCCACATTTGTCATAGATCTATCTATAAGGATTTTTGTATATTTCTTGGAACAGAATGTTCCTATATAAAAAGGTACAAGTATTCCAAGGTTGTATGGTTGAGCTGTTTTTTCTATTTTAGTAGATAAAGAAAATCAAGTTTTTTTATTCTAAGCATATGATAAAATTCAAAAGCTTAGAGCTACTCCTCCGTAGTGTAGTATAGTGTATTATATCTTTTAAATTTTGTACTGAAACATAAAACACTTTATGTGGTGCCTATACTCAAATCTAGCAAAGTTTTTTAAAAAGAAAACTATAATTTAATGATAAACTCCTTAACCAGGTTTAATCCATGGGTGCAATGTATCATTGAGTGCTCATTTAAGTTCTCATAAACGTTTTAGAATGTATGTGTTATATAACGTGCAGGTACATGCATGCATGTTAATTATTGAGTATTTCTTTAAGTTATCTTAATAAATGTTTTGGAATAGTAGGACTCTTATTACTTAGATCCTGTTTAGTTTCTGAATTATTTTGCAAAATGATCAAAATTTCCTGTAATCTTGTGGGCACATGCATGGAGCATTAAATATAGATAAAAAATAATTAATTGCATAATTCGTCTGTAATTTGTGAGACGAATCTTTTAAAACTAGTTAGTCTATGGTGGATAATAATTATTAAATGTAAACGAAAGTAAAAATTACCAACTAAACAAGGCCTTATTATTGCTTTCACCAAGTACTGCTGCGTAGGTCCTGTTGGTTGGCACCTTGTCAGTAAAGATGGCAATCGGTACCGAAACCCGAGTATCTGATGGGTTTTACCTGATAAAGAAGTAGGTACAGGATGAATTTTCTACCCATGGGTATATTATTAGACAAAATTCTATACCTATCGGATATTGCGGGGTACGGTGTGAGTGTATACTACCCATATCTGTCTATCTGTAGGTAAAAAAATATCCGCTAAAATAAATAGTCACCCTTGTCATTTTAGCCTATATAATCTATGAATTTGGTCTAAATTCAACTAAATTCTCCTAGTATATATATGAATTTGATGTTATTATATGATTTTTAGTTTGTAACTTGTTGGCCGCTTAGAATGATTTTTTTTGCGTGTGAATATTTGATGTTTATATATAATTCTCGGATATACTATTGGGTATGGGTTACCCATCGGGTAGAATTTAACCGCGGGTATGAGTATGGGAACATTTTTCTATCTGCGTGCGAGTACGGTAACACGACAGGTAAAATTTAGACTTCTCAGGTGTAAATATGAGGGTGGCCACTCCTGTACCCGGTGCCATCCTTGCTTGCCTGTGCATGGGCAGGTCCTTGGAGAGGTGGCATCATTGTGGAGCACTTTATTCGCTTCAACGCTCTCCTTTAGAGGCTGCCTCAACCTTTTATCCGGCGAGAGTTCCCTAAACCTGTCTCTGTGAGCCTTGTTTAGATCCCACAAAAAAAAAAATTCATCTATCAAATATAGACAAAAAAATTAATAACATAATTTGGTTGTAAAATCAAATTTTTTAAATTAAATTAGTCTATAGTTAATCACAATTACTACAACAACTAACATGTACTAATGACATATTTTTTTTTGCGAGACCCGGTTCCAGATGCAGACGTTTATAAACATGAGCGCACACTCACCCCTATGAATACACACTCACGCACATCCTACCCCTATGAGCACAACCGAAGAACCGAGTTAAACCGGCAAATATCGAGATTGATGAAGTCACTACAGACGTCTCGTTGTCGACGGGCACATCACCTACCACTGAAAACATAGCGTCGTTAAATCATAAAATAAATCTAGAAAAATACGAGCACTCATGTCAAGTCGGGGACTTGAACCCGGATGGATAGGTTCCACTACAAGAAACCTAACCAGCTGATCTATGATCAAGTCGGGGACTTAAACCCGGATAGGCAGGTTCCACTACAATAAACCTAACCAACTGATCTATGATCAGTAAATTTGTTTTGTAATTTTTAGATGAGCTATGTAATTTAATTTTTTGATTAGTTTATATTTAATACTTTAAATGTATATCGACATATCTTACATGACGCTTAAAAATGTCTTTTCGCAAACAAAACAAGACCTTGTCTCTCAAAATTACCATCAAGTGATATGACATGGCTGCCCAATGTAGACGCCGAAGTTCGGGCGGTACGCTAAGGTGAAGCACAGTTCTCATACATGAGCTGCCGACCGGATTAAGGTTAGGCCTTGTTAGATGCGAAAAGATTTTGGATTTTGTTACTGTAATATTTTTGTTTATTTGTGGCAAATATTGTCCAATCATGAACTAAGATCTTGTTTAGTTCATCCTAAAAACAAAAAAATTTTCAAGATTCCCCGTCACATCGAATCTTACGGCACATGCATGAAACATTAAATATAGATAAAAATAAAAACTAATTACACAGTTTGCTTGTAAATCACGAGACGAATCTTTTAAGCCTAGTTACTCTGTGATTGGACAATGTTTGTCAAATAAAAACGAAAATGCTACAGTGTCCAAATCCAAAAAGTTTTTGGATCTAAACAAGGCCTAACTAGGATCAAAAGATTCGTCTCGCGATTTACAGTTAAACTGTACAATTAGTTTTTATTTTTATTTATATTTAATGTTTAATGCATGTGCCAAAAGATTTGATGTGACAGAGAATTTTGAAAACTTTTTGGTTTTTGGGGTGAACTAAACAAAGCCTTAGTACAAGCTATGATGACCATGTAATCTACGGACAAGGCCACTTTGGATTCCCTCTCCGTGCCTACAACCTCCCTTTGTCCCTTGTGCCTGTAACCCATATAGCTGGAGACGATGTTCTAATACTCTCTCTATTCCTGAATAAATAGATTTGTAGAGTTACTTAAAGTCAAATTTTTAAAATTTAACCAAATTTCTAGAAAAAGCCCTAATCATAAGATAGACCATAGAATATATTTTCATAACACACTCATTTTATGTCTGTCGTAGATGTTATTACTAATTTTTATAAGTCAAATTTAAGATAGTTTAACTAGCATAGATTGAGAGTGAGCGAGTATAACCATATAAGCATAATAATCGTAAACAATAGTGCATGCCTCAAATGCCCTGGGCCTCAGGACATGTTCATGTGCGTTTGGTTGATTACCCATGTGTAGGATACTAGGATACAAACCAAAATTTGGCTACTTTGACCAAAATTGGCTTCCATTGAGTTTGATACCAAATGTTAGCTCGGTAGGTTTTCCGTTTGACCATCTTAAATCATTTTGATGGCCTAAGTTGAACAAAACCATAGTCTGGTGACCAAAATTTGGCTAGACTAGTGCATGGATGGTTTCTGTGGCTGATAAGCTAACTGATGCTGATTTGTTGTGAGAGAAAAACATTGTACCATGGTGGATAAGCCAAGCAAATAAAACATTTAGAGTTCACTTGAACTTATCAGCCATGATACAATGTTTTTCTCTTACAACAAATCAACGTCAGACTGCTTATCAGCCGCAGAAACTATCAATCAAACAGCTTCAACAAAGTGAAATATAATATATGGAGCTTTCTTTAAATTCTAGAAGATTCGATCAATAAGAGAACTTATCAAGGATAAAAGCACATACATATACAGGAACGGCACAAACTCGAAAAGAACTCAAGATACAACTTATCAAGGATGATGTTTAGTAACTGTTACAAACTAGACTCGGCAAGAGGTCAAAGCTTTACTACTCCCTCCATTTCAAACTATAAGTCATTTTTGTTTTCTCTAGATAAATAACTTTTGTTGTGTATCTAGACATAGCCTATAGATGTATAGTTAAACAAATATATCTAGAAAAGGTAAAACGATTTATAATTTGGAATGAAGAGAGTACATGCATCAGCTGAAACTAAAATGCAAACAACTGATTTTTTTAAAAAGAAAGCAAACAACTGAATCACTACAAGCTTACATACATAAGTTCCCCGAGACTATATCTTGGTATGCAAATACCGTAAAATCATAGTGTTTCCCCCTGCTCACGTGCCACGGAAGTTGAAAGGATGGAAAGACTGTGATTCAAGAAGGTTAACGCAGATTCACAGTCTGAAATAATCTTGGTCACAGATGAAGGCTCATTAGAAGCCGACAGTGAACCAGCAGCCATTGCAGTGTATGAATCTCGGAGGCTCCTCAGGTTTCCCAGGAACTGCAAAGTCACGGATTAATAACCAGGTCAAAAAGCATGTTCCGTGGGTTAGAAACAGGCATCCAAAAGACAGAACACAGTGCGCTATCTAATTGGAGAGAGCATGGAATGACGGATCCTGAGAAGATGCCCACTAACGGTAAAAGAGATATGATATTGTCAAGAAGGAGCAGAATTACACATGACGCCATTCAATGTCAAGACAAGGTATTTCAAGAGATATCGTAATGTAGAGATATGATGCTCAATGTTCACTAACTGCACAAAAGCTGTAGTTATTCAAATCAGGTCAAATTAGTTCTCAATTTCCAGCAGAAACACCTTCTGTTTTATTCTTGTTGGTTACACTGTCCTTGGGTCAACCATGTCACAGTATGCAGGGCAGTGACAGTAAAAGTACCAAGAAATGAACAACATGACCAATTAGTGAAGTGGACATTCCAAAATTACCTTTAAAAGGGTATTGTATGCCTCCAGGAGGCGGTTAGCAGCTGGACCGAAGCCATGCAATTGTGGCACTTCCATCATGTGGGTCCATGGATGGATTTCCTATATCATGATAATTCGAATCACCTTTATTATACAAATATTCAGCACTTAAAATTAATAATCACCAACAGAAAATAGGCTAAGGATACCTACCCAGTGTATATAAACAAGATATGGGGAAAATAGGAATGACTGCATAAGATATTCACCTTAGTATATATTGTGTTGAAGGATTTAACCGTTTCCAAAAATGATTTCAAGTGTTCCCTCAACTTCAATTCTGTCTCAGCATAGTCTTCATTTGGATTATAATCATACTGTCAAAAGCAACTACACAGTTAACTTAAAATAGCATGATACTGACTACTAAGGGAAGAACAATAAACAACATCATATACACAAAAAAAAATCAGACCACAGTGTATTCATTATAAAATTAAGCTAAATGGTCGTATGCTCTTAAAGTAACATACAATTGTGAAAATATCCAAAAAAAACTTTTGCATGCAGGTTGGGGTGTGATGAAACAAACAAGAAGTCACGATTAGCTCTGCCTTTGATAATTAATGCACAATCTTTATAAAATTGAAAAGGAAGAAAACTGTGAAGCAAGTGCAGAAAAAAGTTTGTCCAAGTTTCTGTTCAAACATAAACCAGCATTAATTTTTTTTTTTTGGGGGGGGGGCTAAAACATATGTACGTGTATGCTATTCTACCTTCGATGCTAATTCCTGAACCATTTGCTGCAGATTGGACATCTTTTTGGTATACTCCGAGAGCTTTAACTCTAATTCAGCAATATCAGGCCTACAAAACGAGAATTGAATTCATATTAGAAAAAATGAGGTGATTTGAAAAATTTTGTTATTTGAGGATCACAGGGCGTCCATAAAATTCAGACCAATGGAGCAATTCTGCAGGCACATCAAGCACCTAAACAGTAAATTTGGCAAGGATTTAAATTGGAAGTACTTACAAGGGGTAAATTGATTGTATTTGAACATCTGCAGGGAAAAGTTTGCACTCCTCCGAAAAAATTTGGGCTTGTTTCTCAGCAATTGAATCTACGAGTTGCACATCCTTCTCCAATTGCTTATCAACACTACAACAGTACAAATTGTTCTCAGTACTTTATGTTAGGTACCCTCCTCATACGCAAATTAACACAATACTTTTCTGTGTAAAACAGATTTCATTTGGCATCATATATTACGATGTTGGAAGAAAGTTTTATCACAAGCTGCCCAAGTTTTATGTAAAATACCTCATGTGTAATCAACAATCAACATAGTAGGCACATTTTATTTCAGATACAAATAATTGTGTGTAAACCCGACCTCCACTCTGGATTGTCAGCGTAGCAACTAGCTTCCACTAGGTCGACAATAAGATGGAGAAGTTCCACCCGCTCCTCATAGCTACCTCGACCCTGCAATAACAACAGTCATGAACCGATGAAAGATGACACACCATACATCTCAGTTTGCAATTGTGCTGTGCTAGTCTGCTAGAGATCTTGGCACCTTGCATGACAATAGCAGCACAAAATCCAGCAAATGTAACACATAACACAAAAGATCAGCCATTTCTCTCACCTGAATCGCCTCGGTGTCCACCGAAGGTGTGATGCCCAGGAAGTTAGCTATCTCCGCCAGGTCTGCAGAACCAGACGCCACCGTCAGCACCACGCCACGCGCGATCCCAGGAATGGGAAATCATTTTTAGCCTAATGATGAAACCAAAACCTTACGTTGGATCCTGTTGTTCTCCTCGTCGCGGTCCAGGCTATCCCCCTGCCAGTTCTGCTGCGTGAAGGGCGATCTGTCGCCTAGGAGCCTCCGGAACGCGCGCACACACACCAAACGAGCAGAAGACCGTCAGTTCCCAGCCCGAATCCCGAAATCGAAGCCCAAACCCAGCAGAGAGATCACAGCTCCCAGACGAGCGGAGCGGAAAGGAAATGCGGCGCGGCTGAGCGGGCGCGTACCGGAAGAAGAGCCACTCGAGGAGCCGGTAGCGCTCGACGCCGGCGAAGAGGAGGGATTGCGCGGGGGCGTTCGCCCGCGGGTACTCCAGCAGGGACAGCTTCCGCTGGATCTCCTCCATCTGCTTCGACGCCATGGCTGCTCGCTCCGCTCCGCTCCGCCGCCGCGGCCGGCCGTTGGTGGGGATGGTGGGTATGTGGGCAGACGGCGACTCACCAACGAGCGAGATGTTCGATAATTCCCCCGAATTTTAATTTTCCTCCCGATCCCTTTCAAAATTCGACGAAAGGGTTGTCGAAATTTCGTTTCATCCGGGTCCCACTTGTCAGGAGTCATCAAGGAACCCGCTAATTGGGCTAAAACTCACTATGATGGGCCTTGAAGCCCAAGACCCGCAGTTTTTTTTCGAAGGAACCCAAGGCCTAGTATCTGAAAAATGGGCCTAAAAGCCCAACTAACCGTTCTCCGCTCGGCAGAAGGCGCATCCACAAACCCTACCCGGCGCCCGACCTATAAATGACCTCGTCGTCCATCGCCGGCTCCTCTCGCGCCGCCACTCCCCTCCCGACCCACTCGCCCAAAACCCTAGCGCTCTCGCCCGCTCGACGCCGCCGCCGGAGCGAGCTCCCCATCTTCCTCCGTCAACCATGGCGACCCAGATCAGCAAGAAGAAGAAGGTACGCGAGCTCGTCCTAACCGTATCACTACCGTCCCGTCTCTTCCCCTTTGCGTCGATGGATCTGAGTATCTGACCGCCGTGCCCGTGTGCGTAGTTCGTCAGCGACGGTGTGTTCTACGCCGAGCTTAACGAGATGCTGACGCGGGAGCTGGCCGAGGACGGCTACTCCGGCGTGGAGGTGCGCGTCACGCCGATGCGCACGGAGATCATCATCCGCGCCACGCGCACGCAGAACGTGCTCGGTGAGAAGGGTCGCAGGATCAGGGAGCTGACCTCTGTCGTCCAGAAGAGGTTCAACTTCCCCGAGAACGGCGTCGAGCTCTACGCCGAGAAGGTCGTCAACCGCGGCCTCTGCGCCATCGCGCAGGCTGAGTCCCTCCGCTACAAGCTCCTCGGAGGCCTTGCCGTCCGGAGGTATAATTTGATAAGACCCCACTTCTTGATGCCCGCTAGTTGTGTCATTTGCTGGTTTTGATGTGGTTGGTAGATGCTTATAAATTTGCATATGCTTTCGCGTTGAATTGTATTTAGGTGGTACCCATAGCGGTGAAAATTGATTCGTGGTTAGCGATACCTTGCCTACAGGTCCCAAAATTTGGAATTATTAGGATTTAGGAGATGATAACTCGGGATTTGCTTATAATCTGTTTAGAAGAATTTCGAGTTGATTAAAATCTCAAGTCGACATTAGTCAGGGGTTAGAATGACTGCACCTGTGATTTATGTTCTGCCTTCAGTCCTTGTTGGTGGAATATTGTACGGGTGCATAAAGGAAATGCTGCTCTTTGAGGCAGTGGCGGCCAGACAACCGTTGAGACAGATCCACAGATAAATGACTAATATCATGTTGTTTGTCTACTAAATCTGTCTCACATTTCTTGAGTCCCATTGACATAATAGACTATGAACTTCATTGGCCTAAATTACAGTAGTTGTGCCCATGCAAGTAATTTCATGGTTTAATAGTTTTGCTAGACATGCATACAAGTCTTTTGCATCATTAACATTCAATATTTATTTTTTTTGAGGAAAACATTCACTAGTTATTTGAATGTATCAGATACAAATTTTCCATTTTTGGCACCAATATTTATTTTTACCTGCCTTCTTTTATGATGGTTGGACTTAATATGGTGCTTAGAAGAAATGCTGCTCTTGTAGTAGCGGCGGCCAGACAACCGTTGAGAGATAGATCCACAGATGAACAATCTTCTGCTGTTTGTCTACTAATTCTATCTCACATTCTTGACATGAATGGTACTCATAGGCTCATGAATTTTCTTCTGTGTGTTGCCTTTCTATCCATTGTATCATTCTGTGCCTTTCCTAATATATTTTTCTTGTTTGGATGATAAAATGTTGTGTAATATGTGGAAGCGTCATTGTTCGTTGGGCATAACACAAGTTATTGTGTTCAATTTGCTGCCTAGGTTTTTTTTACCCTTGATGCATTATAGTTAGTCTAGTTCTCCTTACTAACATGCTTGTTTCATTGACAGGGCTTGCTATGGTGTTCTTCGCTTCGTTATGGAGAGTGGTGCTAAGGGTTGTGAGGTGAGTGTTCCTATGTTATTCTATGGTAATATGTTCCACCTTCTGATGATTGGTGAATGCATCTCAATAGCTTTATTTATTCAAATACAGGTCATTGTCAGTGGAAAGCTCAGGGCCCAAAGAGCCAAGTCCATGAAATTCAAGGATGGCTACATGATCTCATCTGGTCAGCCAGTGAATGAGTACATTGATTCGGCTGTGAGACACGTCCTTCTCAGACAGGTTTGTTTGCTGTAATCTCTTTGCAATGTTTTCTTTTGTCTTTTTGAGCAGGGACTACACTTTTTCATGAGCTCCAAATGTAATTTCTCAACTATCTGTCTGTGCAGGGTGTTCTTGGTATCAAGGTGAAGATCATGCTCGACTGGGACCCGAAGGGCAAGGTTGGTCCAATCACCCCTCTTCCGGACCTGGTGACCATCCATACCCCGAAGGACGAGGATGAGCTGCGCCCTCCGGTCTTGGCACCTGAGGTCTAAGGTCCCAAAAGTGTCCTTGATATGGCAGTTTGATCGGGTCCTAGCTAGGTTTCTATCTTATGATAAGGGCAATGCTAAGACAGTTGGTTACCTTAAGCTTTGTGGACAGATGCTATGTATTGGTTCTGTGTTACTTTTGTTTAAGCTAAGTTTTGCCGAGACAAGCTACATTGATATGTACCTGATGAAATTGTGGTTCCTTATTGTATGCTCTGCTATGTTATTTTTGCCTTTTTTCAAAATGCTTTAACGGAATCAAGCTAGCAAAGGAAAAAAGATGTTCGGACGGTATGGTGTCGATCTGTCTATATATCTTAGCCATGCATCTCGTACTTCCTAGTCCTAGCCAAACGCTGCTTAGAGGTGTCTAAGGATATTTGTTTATATATGTTGATGATTTTTGTTACTGTTGATTATATCTAACCTAGTTGTCGATTCTTATAGAAATTTCTAACAATGTATGACTCGCGCCTGTTTGGTTGCTAAATCGATGAAGAATGGAAGCATTTGGATCTGGAGTGAACATGGACGGTCCGAATTGAAAGATACTCGTCCCATGAAATTCCTTTCGGACGTACGAGGGCCGTGCTCCTCTCGGTGATGAACTCCCGAGGGGAGAAGAAGATTGGGCTCTGTCTGAATGGGGAATATGAGTCTCTTGAGCTCAATTCAAAATCTAGTTTAAGTTGAGGACCCGGCTCGAAGCGAAGGCGCTAGCCGTGATGTGATGAAGAACTCGACGCTATCGTCTAGGGCAGTGCCACTTGCTCCAGCGACGCGACGAGTTGGGTGCCTCGAGCCATCCTAGAGCCGGAATCACACTTGATGTGCTCGCCTACCTGGTGCACCAATTGTTCGTGGGGTCGATACCGAAGCGTTGATAGAGCACTTAAGAGAGGCTCTAGAAACTTCTATTTTTTTTTAAGCTACTCCAAAAGTTTATAAAATAGACTCGTATTTGCCCTCACCCTCTGTGGGATGAGCCTAAAGCGTAGTGGACGTGTAGTGATGTTGACGGCTTCTAGTTGCAGTGCCGGAGAAGCCGGGGTTCGGAAATTCCCTCTGTCTACGAACTAGAGTTTTCTTTAGTTTTTTTATTTTTTGCATAAAAAGAAACTAGTTTGCCTCCTTGCGCACAGTGGACAAATCACCCACGGAGCCGCTTGTCCCATTCTGGGCCGGCCACCCTGACGCTGGGCCTTCGATGCCTGCCGGACCTTCGCGGCCCATCTTCTCTTCCTCTCCCACCAGGACCAGGCTGCCGCCGCCCATCATCATCATCAGCGGCGGCGGCATCAGCATCAGCATCAGCAGTGCTGCTGACACCGAGGAGGCATGTCGTCACAAGCCGGCGAAGGAGCGGCGCCGTGCTCTTGATCAGCAGGTGCAGCATCGCCCGGATCGTCGTCTCGACCTCCACCTTGAGCTTGACGTTGATGTCCAACAGGTGCGGCGGCGCCATCAGGTACAGCAACCACAGCGACGTCTGCTCTGAGAGCAGAATGCGGAGCACCTGGTTCGTCACCCGCCGGAGCCATGTTGAGCAGGTGCAGGAGGTGTCCTGGAGCTTGAGGCAATAATGGCGCGTGGCGACGGCGGCGGCGAGTGGCCGGACCACCGTGGCGTGGAGCAGAGAGGCCAGCAGTGCGGGGAGCAGCGGCATCCACCACGCGGAGACGGCGGAGTCGTTGGTTGTGAGCTCAACCGAGAGGCAGAAGAGCCGAGCTGAGATGGTTGCTACCAACTCCATGGCGGCAGGGCCTACCGATGATAGACCTGGATGCATGGAAAGAGCATACTAGTGGACAGAAGGAGAAGCTGAGACAGACTGAGCCACTGTGGAGACAATTTAAAGATGAAATTTAGGCCTTGTTTAGTTCCAAAAAATTTTGCAAAATAGGAATAGTGCCACTTTCGTTTGTATTTGACAAATATTATCCAATCATATACTAACTAGACTCAAAAGATTCGTTTCGTCAATTTCGATCAAACTGTTTAATTAGTTTTTATTTTCATCTATATTTAATACTTCATGCATGCGTCTAAAGATTTGATGTGACAGAGAATCTGAAAAATTTTGCAAAATTTTTAGAAACTAAACAAGGCCTTATCGGAGCGCTCCCTGAACGTCGAAGCAAGGAAGTACGTAATCCTGACCATCTCATTGGATTCCAAATTTTTTTGTAAAATAAGAATAGTAGTATTTTTTTTTGTATTTGACAAATATTGTCCAATTATGGACTAACTAGGATCAAAAGATCCGTCTCGTCAATTTCGGCCAAACTGTACAATTAGTTTTTTTATTTTTATCTATATTTAATATTTCATGCATACGTCTAAAGATTCGATGTGACGGGGAATCTGGAAAATTTTCCAAAATTTTTGGGAAACTAAACAAGGCATTGGATTGGCTACCGTACAGATTCGAGGGCCAATATACCGCGGCTTGGATTGGCTACCGTACAGATTCAAGGGTCAATATACCGGCCCACGTACACGTATCCTACTCATTATTAGTACTAAATTATCCCACTAGCTAGTAGATCGTCTAATCTCACAACATGGCCCTACTATCTTTTGAGCAGAAAGTTTGTTAGAATAGGAGTAGAAAAGAAGAGGGAAGGTGAGCATAGGGTACTGATGAATAAAGAGGATTGGGGGTCTGAGCCTAAAAATTGTTTAAGACGACAAAATGCTTCCCCTCCCCATTGACTAGCTAGCTAATGAACAATAGAACTTTTCCATATATTTTTCTGCGTCATCCAGGTCCCACGCAATTATCATGAAACATCGACGTGGATCCAACCTCCACAAGTTTTTGTTTAACACAAATCAAAATTAGTGGAGCAAGTGAACTTGAGCTGCGGCGTTGTAGTGGGGTACAGGCGGTGCGCTGGATGAAAGAGCATTCCATGTGAAGGGATAAGGTGTCGTGTATTTTTACAGTTTCTTTAATTATTATGGTGACTGTTTTATTTATTGGACGTCAAAACACTTGCGACCTCAGCTGGCAATTAATAAGTACGGAGTAACTGTGAAGATCCTCCCAGGTTAATCAAAGCTCCTGAAACGTCATACAATTAATAAGTTTTTTTACTAAAGAAGGATGGAATATTTGCTCATACATTCATCCATTGGTCCAATAGAGAGGATAAGTTTTTTCAAACAATTGTTGTTGGACATTCTAAGAGCTATATCCTTGAATCTAAGAGCTTTTGCTTTGCTCGAGGACTCCAGGATCTTCTACTTTATATGACATTCCCTTTGGGTTACTGGTGTGCAAGGGAAATCCAAATCAAGTTGAAGCAATTTAGCACATACTAGAGGACTTATTCTTTGTCAATACAACGTGTTTTTTTATAACTGGACTTGTCAATACAACGTTCTCTTTTTGTATATAACAAAAGGAGCATGTAACCAGAACAAAATCTCGTGGGGGAAAAAAAGGAAGAAAAGCAAGAGTAAACTTCAAGCTGATAAGAGAGGAAGGTGAGCGAACACATGACAAAACAACAAAAAAGCTGTGACATGATGAAGCACTAATATAGTAATATGTCATGTGTCATGAACCTTGGTTCATTTTGGGGATTGGAGGTGGAGGATAACCATTGCTAGGAGGAAGGTTGGGCAAAGTCGGTGTGGAGGGAGACTATAACATTTAGGGCTACTTTGGCAACCTTCGGGTAATTAACCCAGGGAGCAAAACCTTCCACGGGAAATTTTTTGGACATTCCATTCCCCCTCCCACCAAAGTGAAGTTGCCCCCGCATGAGAAATTTC
>Ga0182004_10000820_pt1 | contig 20826 bp, 14 predicted proteins | sample Sormic07211540_1_FD_120479 | JGI IMG/M metagenome (GOLD analysis project Ga0182004, IMG submission 120479) | Endophyte microbial communities from Sorghum bicolor roots, Mead, Nebraska, USA - 072115-40_1 MetaG | ecosystem: Host-associated > Plants > Roots > Unclassified | place: USA: Nebraska...
AGGGTTACTAATGCATAATCTCCTATATCCTATTAATTTTCTTTACTTTTATTCTTTAATTTGGCTAAAAATTAATAAATGCATAGTAATTCATAGAAAACCTAAAAATTACAAAACAAATTTTGTTCAGCTCGACATATATAGATTCATGCAGTAAACAAAAAATAGGTGCAAAGTGTTTGTCCTATTAATTTACCTTTTCTTTATTCTTTATATCGGCTGAAAATTAATAAATGCGTAGAAATTCATAAAAAAATCTAAAAATTACAAAACAAAATTTGTTCAGCTCCACATATGTAGATCTATGTAGTAAACAAAAAATATTACAAATTTTAGTATATTTTTTTGCTAGAGATATATGTCTATGCTTTTTAGTGTAAAAATATTACAAATTTTAGTATACTTTTAAAAGTTCAGTCAAAGTTTAAAAACTTTGACTTAAGAAAACTCTAAAAGTTTATTTATTCAGTGACAGAGGGAGAACACTAAACAGATCACCTTTTATTACCACAATTTATTTGTTTGGGCAACCATAGGAACAATAAACTAATTTAACCATATTAGAAAAAGGAGTTGATGACATGGAAGCCTTGTTTGGACAACCACAAGAACAATGTACTAATTTAGCGCTACTGACATGAAACTTAGCGCTCCATTTCACTAATCCTCAAATAAATCAATTTCTAGATTCTGTACCAGTCATTTTTTTAAAGTTACATCTATTTCAAAAAATGAGCACCTTATGAAAATATATTCTATAGTAAATCTAATGATACTAGTTTGATACCATAAGTCTTATCATTTTTCTCAAGCAATTCAGTGAGACTTTAAAAATTTTGACTTAAGAAAACTCTAGGAATCTAATTATTCAAGGAGGGAGTACATTATAAAAGATGATGGGGAACTAAAAGAACACTAAACAGATCACCTTTTATTACCACAATTTATTTGTTTGGATAACTATAGGAACAATAAACCAATTTAAACGTATTGGAAAAAATAGATGATGACATACCATAAGTAAGTGAAGCAGAGAATGATTGTGTTAGCAACAATGTTTAATTTACTAAAAATGAGGCCTGGTGCTATTTTTCAAATGGAACTTAACAAATGAAAGCGCCTCAAGTCTAAATGGTTTCCTGACTAAGTTTTGTGTGTTGTTTTGGGGTATAATAAAATCCGCTTTGTTGGATATGTTCTATGATTTCTATGCAGGGAAACTTCATCTTTTTAGCCTAAACTTTGGCACACATTACTGCCAAAATGTTAAGAAGCTTTCATAGTTTAACAAGTATATTGATTGATTACTAATCGTGAGTTTCAATATCTTCACAAAAGTTGAACCGAATAGGATAAAATGGGTACGTAACAGAGACGGTGGCACGAACATCATAGATGGCATTACTACCCGGTAAGAATATTTTTGCAAGGTGTCACAAACCCTTCACCAAGGAAGTCATGAACTGTATACAAAGAAACTAAATGTCAGCATTTTGAAGGTTGATTTCGAGAAGACATATAATAAAGTAAAGTGGTCCTTTTTTAACAAATGCTAAGAATGAAAGATTCTTAATGAATCCATCAATTTGTCAGAAGGAGCACAACAAACCCATAACTAAAGGGTGATACTGTTCGCTAGCGACAGTGGTAATGGAGATGTTGTTTTCTAGTAATAAGCTTAGTGCTTAGCATGCCATTGAGTTTGAGTCGATGCAACTGGCGTGACATGCAAACTGATTAGCTGACCATGCTTTCTTAGGAGAAGGTAGGATGGAGCCATTGGAGCTCCACCTGCTCCCCTCAAGTGCTCATCCGCCCCCTCTAGAAAACCACCAAAATCCTCCCTCAATCCCACCTCTTGCTGATCTGCCATTTGATGTGATTTTTTCCTCCAGTCTTGGCTGATCTACCATTTGATGTGATTTTTTCCTCCAGTCATGGTTGTGGTTTGGACAATTTCCTCTAGGCATGCCTCCCCTCTAGTGTTTAGTCGGCGGTCACTATCGGCTAAACCATTTCTAGCGAGCTTTCCGCATCCTTCCACCTCGGGCCCTGCTGCCCTGCAATGAGATAGCCTCGATGCTATTGTTGTCACTCACACGGTCATTGCAAGCCACTAAGAGGCCGTCTAGGTCCACGTAATGTTTCTACATGAACGGTTCCACTGCTGTCGAGGTCACAAGCATAGGACCTAAGGTAGTCGGCGCCTCTGGCGAGACCACTTCACCAATGGCGCCCTCATTGCCTCCTCCCTGCATGGACAGTCCCTGTGCAGGCGAATCCGCGACTATCGCAGTTGCAAGTGTCAAATGTGTGCCCAGCGGCCCTAGAGCGTCCATTGCATAGGCTTCACTTATGACCCTAGAGATGGAGGCAGGGGGACCCCAAGCGGGTGGATCCATGGCCACCTATGAAGGGGATTCTGCCTCGGCGCCAGAGACATTGCTTGCTTTCTCTTTGCTCTCCACCTACACACCTCCATTCGTTGTGGGGTGTCACCTAGAGGGCCACCCCAAGTACCACTGCTAGCCCGAGGACTCCTTTAACTGTTTTGACGAGGACTGCTTCAACACAGATAGCTCACCTAAGGATCCCACCTACCTCGATGTCGTTCGCTAGCAGCCCCATCTAGCATTTCCTTCACCTATTCAGCCATGACTGTGCTCCATCGTGGTCAAGGGCCCTGACAATGCCACTGTGGGGATGGATCTAGGCCACGACAGAGCAAACATTGGGTGGCAAGGATCAAGGTGATGGTAGAGGAAGCATAGTCGACCATACCCATAGCTAGGTGCATAGCTTGCTGGCTCGGCCAGTCAAAGGCCACGTTCTTGCTCATCAATGCTTCGACCATCGTGGATGGGTCTCTGCCCCCGATGTCGATGGATGGAAGGAAATCCTCCCTCGGCAGGAGACACAGCTTGTGGCAACCTCGGAGCCTTGTCGCGACCTAGAGCAGCTACCTTAGAGCACCAAGGTAGTCCACCAACCTCAGATGGTGTCGCACAGGGTGCTGCGGGTAGGGGTTAATGGCATGCGTCGAGGATGTCGATGTAGCCGAGGCTAGCAGGCAAGGAAGATCAACTTTGTTGTGACTGCGGACTACACCGACAATGCCACTATTTCTACTACCACGCAATGCTACCCCAAGTTAGACCCGCTCGTGGTGGCGCTAAAAGAAGGCGCTAGGCCTCTCGCTTGGATCAACCTGATGCTCGATGACCTCATTGCCTCGCTTGCTGTGAGTCAATTAGTGGGTGCACCAGCATATGGGTGCTAGTTTACTCCGATAGCTGCCTCTCTAGAGGTTCAAGCGTCGTTGGTGGACACCTGTTCACCACCATGACTGGTTCAACTCGACTTTGCTGATGTTGAGGCTAGGAGTGGATGGTGAAGTTTGGCAACCTAACTCTACACCAACTTGGGACCAGCAACTAGACGACAATGATGTTTCTCCTTTGGCCCTCGCTAGGGAGTTTGCTAGACATGTCTCTGCCCCATTGAAGACTCCCATCTTCAAGGCAACACCGCGACGTTAACCCCATCGCTCTCCAGCTTTGGCCACCATTTGTTGTAGCATGTGTCTTGCGGCAAAGTGTGCCACTCGGGCCCCTAACGCCACCCATAAAGCATAGAAGGTGCTTTTGTCCAAGTGGGAACCCACCGCTTCATAGCTGTCGGATACCTAGGTAGTGGAAGACTTCCAGCAGGCATTCCAGGGCCCGCTCGACTCCACAAAAAGGGCCACACTTCAAGCGCTTATGAAGTTTGACCTGGCAGGGTTCGAGAGTATGTTCAATGAGGCTTGCTAGTCTCGTTGGCGCCTTCCAAATTGGTTGCAAAACTTTCATGCAATGTAACTTAAGTTAGGTTTACTTGGGTCGCGTTGGCTTCCATCCTTCCATGTAATCTATGGCTTATATGGGGATGTTGTAACTAGTCAAACTCTTCTTCTATTTAATGAAATGCATGTGTCACGCGCTCTCAGAAAAAGTTTGAGTTTGTCTCCAAAAATATACTTGGTTTTCATAAGTCTTAAGTCGGCCGAAGGCTAGATCTATAAAAATCGATGGTTGTTGCAAAACTTTTGTAAAAGGCGAAGACCCCTCTTATTCCTAGAAAAAAGGTTGGAAATCAACCCCCTCCTCCCCTCCACACAACAAATACTCCAAATCCAAACAGAAGCTTGGTGAGGTATATGAAACATAAGGTAAAGAAAATTGTAGTAAGTTTTAGGTTTCATCTAGACTTGCAAACAACAAGAGTAGACTTGGAATTAATAAGACAGGATTGCATGTGTCTGTAAATTAATAAAGAAAACCCTAAACCGACAGCAAATGTTGCATACTACTACATCAAGTTTAACGTCACACAACAACCAGAATAACAATTAATAAATAAAAGGGTGCAGATCCATCATTGATCCATGCATATGGAGTTGGAGCACACCTAGCCAGCCACCACGGCTACCCAGGCTCATTTATTCCAGCAACTCTCCACATGCTCGACATTATTTATTCCGGACACCCCTTGATCCAACAACAATTCAGCAAGCACATCAAAAGAATGGTGCCCTCTCCGGCTTCACCTGCTTGCGTGCCCGCCTGCGGAGTGAAGTGTTCTGGTTTGCAGCAGGCGGTGGTGGCAGCGGCTCAACAACTTGTGCAGGTATCGCAGCCTCAGCTTCAAAGTCAGACAGCTCCTCAACAGCTGCCTCTGATGGTGGTTCAGCCATATGCACTTGCAGACTCCTATAGCGAAGCTCAGCTTCAGGCCCAGAGAATTCGTCTTGTGATATATCAAAGTTCCCCTAATAGATAATACAAGGTATCAGAACTGATACATATGTACATTATATTGGACATACTTGTTTGTTTTATATATAGAATTAACGGACAAAGTTAGACATCATCTACTTATAATTCTATATTACTATCAGAGACAGCTGGTATGTGTATGTAAATAAAGGGTATGAAAAACAAACTGAATCATTCCCTAAACAATTACTATAACTCGATTAAACTATCATAACATATGCGATAGTAAAAGTAGGTAAGAGAAGAATCATACGTACCTCGCAGACAAGCGAACAATATAAGTTGGGCCTGCTGCGGAGCCAGGTCCTACAAGTTATGCAGCGAGGTGTCCCTGCTTGAGGTCTAAAATGCTTGGATCTATTCATGGGCCTCAGATGCAGCACCTTTCTTGCATTGATAACATATGTCTGCAAACACAACGAATTTGTATTATAAAGTATACATACATGCATATTGAGTCTACAAGCTAGTTTTATCTTTACATCTATATATGCTACTGTACTATATATTCATATATATCATGCCCAACTCAGGAAAAATGCTAATGCAATGTATGCATATACATATATATATATACCTGTATCCTAGAGACGTCGATGCCAAGGTCCTGCATGTCAGAAGAATGGACAACAGAACGGTAGACGTAGCGGCGGATCTTAAGGAGATGGTGCCCGGGCATGCTGTGGGTGCAGCGAGGGCAGGTCACATTAAAGCACTTGATGCAGAACATGCACTGCTCCGCTCTATTCTTGGACCCGTGCTCCTTACATGGGTCCCAGAACTTGGTTCTTAGCAGCATTTCGAGCCATGCGGGCTTCTTGTTTTTCTCTTGTTGTTGTTGCTGCTGCTGCTCCTCCTCTTTCTCATCCTCCTCCGAATCTGACTCCAGATCTGAATCTGAATTCAACTCGAAATCTGAATCCGGCTCATACCCATCAGACTCCTCCACTGGCACAATCTCCTTTCCTTTCCTTGGCTGCTGCTTCTCCTCCTCCACCGCAATCTCCTTTTCCTTTCTCTGTAATGTATCAATCAACAAATAATAATTACAAAACAAAGATGCATGTAGATCAGATCGAATCTTGGAGGTGCATATGCATTTTTCCTGTTCCTAATAAAAAGGGTTCGTTATAAAAAAAAGGTGTTAGTTCATTGGTGAGATACAAATATACGGATCCGTATGTAATAAGTAAATCATATATGTACACGACTAAAAGATCAAGAGCTAGCTAGCCCATGCGCTGCTTTGACCTTTTGGCTCAATCCACTACCGGCCCAACAAGCCAGCCCCGAACCTTCTTTCTAATCCAGCACTCTAGACCTAGTAAACCCCAAACACGAAATGACGCTCCTTTCCAGACCTATCATCAATTGATGACGTCAAATGTGTGATTATACAACGGGGAGTCGGGGAATAGCTGACATCAACTAAAAATAGCGGAACTAAAATATATAGCTGCTGGCATCAAGTGGATCAAAGTAGAAATAATCACAAAAAGGATTCTCTTGAAACAGTGAAACAAAAAAAAGTAACTAAGCATGAATGCTGAGAAGGTTTCTATGCAAAACCACTCTAACAACCATGCTCACGCTAGCTTATGTGTGAACTAGCTATGCCCACCAGGATGCCATGTCACAAACATCATGGCATGCCTCTTCCATTGATCCACCTAATTGTCAAATCCACCGTGACACACTTGTAGGACCAATTATGAAAACTTATTCAAAAATTAGCCAAAACAAGCTAAAACTTAAGTTGGATTGAAATCTAGAAACGTACATGCAACGGTAACGGATTTACTAACGGCTTCCGGTTGTATAACTGTTGTTACCTAAAACTCAAATTGGTATTGATGCAGTAATGCAAAAGAAACACTTTAAATGATTTATTGTTTGTACACAAGTACTACGAGCGATAAAATCGGCATAAATGGATGTCATGCCACATCCTTATGGCATGGATGCTACCTTAACTCGTGTCGGTATCAAATGGTAAACCTGAGATGCCCTAGTGCGAGTTTATTAAAAAAAATTAGCTAAAATAAGTTCCATGGATTGGAAAAACCAGAGGGCCTTATTACAGCCGTTATTGTTGCATACGTGCCTCTAACTCAAATATCCCTTATTGCTACTTGATCGAAATGCAAACATGTACAAACATGAACCACATAAGAAACCCTTTAATGAGACAATCCAAAACATTTGGTTACACACGTGTACCACAGTTCATACATGCCCATGAGAAAAAAAGGAGATCTTGAACTAAACTTAGCAAACAAACATACAAGCCATGTTGAATCTGTAGTGTGACAAAATTGGAATAAAAAAAAAGTCGCTCAAAGAGAGCATCAATTAACAATTTTAGATCTAGGTAGAGACCCATGATGACCTATTGGGACTTCATTAAAAAAACTAGGTAAAAGAAGTAGCACGGATCAGAAAACCAGAGGTGATTACAACTGTTATTGTTGCATACGTGCCTTTGGTTTAAATATCCCTTACTACCGAAACGCAAACATGTACAAACACGATAACGCATAAGAAACACTTTAACGGCACAATCCAAAGCAACTGGTTACACCTGTGTAGCATGTTCGTATATACCCAAGGAGACCTCGAACTAGGAAACAAATATATGAATCTGCAGTCTGATAAAATTGGGACGGAAAAAGTCACCCAGAAAAAGCACCAGTAACAATTCTAGATCTAGGTAGAGACCCCCGGTGGCCTTGCAGGACTTCATAAAAGAATTAGGTACAAGATGTAGCATGGATCTGAAATTCAAAGGCCATTACAACTATCAATGTTGCACTCGTGCCTCCATTTCAGATATCCCTTATCATTACTTAAAACGCAAACTTGTACGGACACGATAACGCCTAAGAAACGCTTTAATGGCACAATCCAAAACAATTGTTTACACATGTTTACCACAGATCATATATGCCTATGAGAAAAAAAATGAGATCCCTAGACTTAACTTTAGGAAACAAACATATAAGCCATGATGAATCTGGAGCCTAACAAAATTTAGATGGGAAAAAGTCTGCTCAAAGAAAGCATCAATTAATAATTTTAGATCTAGATCGGGACCCTTATCAAGCTAAGCTATTACCTGAATTATAGAGCACAAACATCACAGGTAGATGAATATGAACCCGTTAGCAAACAATTCCTACTTAAGATAGCATCCAATTTTCATATTTAGCAAGGGCAGATTACCCTAGAAATTCGTTCTACACACGCATCGATCGATCGAGCAGCTAGCAGATGTGTTTCTTATATATTACCTTGTTGCTTGCGGAGGAAGAGGAACCACCTATGGAAGACATGGCGTGGTGGAGAGTGTTCTCACAGCTGACAAGCACAGTAGTTCTCTTGTTCTACTGTGCGTTTCCTCGAGAAGAAATCTGGAAATAATAGCACAAGCTGAGCCGCAATGGGCCAAGGGTTATAAATAAATAGCTAGGGAAATTCAGAAGGGGAAATGACACTAATTAATTAATACTGTACTAAACCACTACACTATAAAAAAGAAAAGAAAAAAAAGGAAATAGCATAGTTTTAACATGGCTCCATATATATCTCGTTTTGTAAAGAATTAATCACGGCCGTCGGTAAACAAACCTACCTACCAATCCAACGGTATAATAGCCTCACGCTACAGTACTACCAATACTGTCTGCTGTGTGCTGTTTTCCAGCGAGCGTAGAGTGATCAGATTGATGATGATGACAATGCAACTCTGACAGCCAGAGAAGATGCCATACATGATCCTAGCATTAGCTCATCATGTTGAGCGTGAGCCGTCTATCGCGAGGCAACTTCGCCGTTGGTTGCAGACGCTCGCAGTTGCGGGTGGTGGCGCCAGCTTGGAGCCGCGCTCCTGCGGACGGTCAATACGTCCGTTTCTACAGTGGTCTACTCATTCAATGTGCTCCTGATGATGGAAGCCTTATTTGCATGGCATGCAGATGATGGATCCATAAATCTTGTTTTGTAAAGAATTAATCACGGCCGTCGATCGGTAGACAAACCTGCTAGCTACCAATAATCCAACGGTATAGGCTCACGCTACACAAAGCTTTGTGCTGTTCCAGCAAGCGGAGAGTGATCAGATTGATGACAAACTCTGACAGCCAGAGAAGATGCCATACATGACCTATAGCATTTAGCTCGTCACTTTTTTTTTGGGACAACATTTAGCTCGTCATGTTGAGCGTGAGGCAGCTAATACGCCGTTGGTTGCAGACGCGGCGCCAGCTTGAAGCCGGTCAATACGTTTACAGTGCTCTACTCATTCAATGTGCTCCGATCCTAATATAATGTCAGTCGCGCTAGTTTTAACAGCGCTAAACTTTCGAAATGGAAGCCTTATATATTATTGGCATGCAGATGACGATGAGAAGGAGAACGTGTCGTTCTTCCTGGCTCCTGCTGCTGCGCAACTGGTCCGGCCGGGAACCGCGTTGGTCTCCAGGTGGAGAAATCGATCGGGTGAGATCTGCCAAATCGTGCATGCAAGCTTCAATTGAAATTAGATATGAGATGCTAAATATATATGAATAGTCCTAGCTTTTAATTATTTAATTTAAATCAGCTTGATATGCTAAATCTATGCGCTAGCTTTCATTTAGCATGGCTATATATATCACTATGTTAAGAATAATTTTCAACTTGGTAGTAGTAAGAATAAAACACACATCTTCCGATAGGAAGGGAACAACAAAATTATTAGAGTACTTCCTTCATCCCCAAATAAACCAATTCCTAGAATCTGTGCTACGTAATTCTCTTAAGTTTAACTAACTTTATAGGAAAAAAAATAACTATGTCTATTTCATAAAATGAACATCTTATGAAAATATATTCTATGGTAAATCTAATTATACTAATTTGATACCATAAGTCTTAACTTTTTTTCAAGAAATTTAGTGAAAGTTTAAAAACTTTAACTCAAGACAACTCTATAAATTTATTTATTTAGGGACAAAGGGAGTACATTACAAAAGATGACTGGGAATTAAAAGAACACTGAATAGATCTTATTACCACATTTTTTTGGATCACCATAGGAACAATAAACTAATTTAACCGTATTGAAAAAAAGAGTTGATGACTTACCATAAGTAACCGAAGCAGAAAATGATTGTTTAGCAACATTGTTTAATTTACTGAAAATGAGATCAAAGCAGCCATTTTTCAAATGGAACGTAACAAAGCACCTCAAGTCTAAATGGTTTCATGACTGAAACTCTATGAGTTGTTTTGGGGGTATCATAAAATCTACTTTCTTGGATATGTTCCATGATTTCTATGAAGGGAAACTTTGGGATAATAACATTACCGCCAAAATGTTAAGAAGCTTTCACAGTTTAACAAATAGATCCATTTATTACTAAACGCGGGATAATAACATTACCGCCAAAATGTTAAGAAGCTTTCACAGTTTAACAAATAGATCCATTGATTACTAAACGCGAGTTTCAATATCTTTCATTGAAGCTAACAACCATCATAAGGCATCACAATCCTTCATGAACGAGATAGAAAGAAACTTAATGTCATCATTTTTAAGGTTCATTTGAGAAGGCATATAATAAAGTAAAGTAGTCCTTTTCTAACAAACACAGAGAATGAAAGATTCTTAATGAATCCATCAATTTGTCTTCAAAAGGAGCACAACAAACACATAACTAAAGGGGAATGTTGTTTGCTGGAGATAGTGGTAATGGAGATCTTCCCAAGAATGGGTGACCTGTAACTAAAGGGGAATGTTGTTTTCTAGTAACTAGCAGAATACCCTGTGTGTTGCTACGTAAATGCAGATTAATGGATTGCGTGGCATGATGATGTGGTCAAACAAAATACTTATGTGTCTTGCTGACGTAGACATTATAATTGTATGGCTAGTGGATTTTAGTTGTGTGTGATAGTGCATTGCTTAGTTGGACATGGACATTACAATTGCATGTGAAGAGAAATATAGTGACTTGCTAATGTAGACACTATAATTACATGGCTTAGTTGCATGTGGAGAGAAATATAGTGACTTGCTGACGTGGACACTACAATTGCATAGCCTAGTGGATTTTTAATTGTATATGATAGTGGATTGTTTAGTTGGACAACTTGCATGTTGAGAGAAATAGGTAGGGAGATTTAACTTTACAGGAGTATAAGATAAGATAGGCTTAATGCTTAAAATGCCAATGAATTTGAGTTTGTCGATGCAACCGGTGCGACATGCCAATTGATCAGCTGACCATGCATTCTTAGGAGAAGGTAGGATGGAGCCGTTGGAGCTCCACCTGCTCCCCTCAAGTGCTCATCCGTCCCTCTAGAAAACCACCAAAATCCTCCCTCAGTCCCACCAAAATCCCTATTCCAACCAAAGATCTACTCCTACCTCTTGCTGATCTGTCGTTTGATGTGATTTTTTCCTCCAGTCATGGTTGTGGTTCGGACGGCGCCTCTCCTCCGGTGGGCAGCCAACGACCACTATCGGTTGAGCTGTTGATCGCGAGCTTCCCGCATCCTTCCACCTCAAGCCTGGTTTCCCTGCAGCAAGATGGCCTCGATGTTGTTGTCATCACCACACGACCGTCACAAGCCACAAAAAGGTCGTCTAGGTCCATGGAATGTTTTTAGGTGGACGGTTCCATGGCCATCGAGGTAGCAAGCATGGGATCCGAGGCAGACGGCTCCTCTGGTGAGACCACCTTGCCAATGGCGCCCTCAGTGCCTCCTCCCTGCGTGGGTAGTTTCCATGTAGGCGGATATGTGACTGCCGCAGCAGTGAGCATGAGAGGTGTGGCCAGTGGCCCTGCAGCGTCTGCAACGCTAGCTTTGCTTATGAATGTGGAGATGGAGGCAGGGAGACCCCAAATGGGCATATTCATGACCACCTGTGAAGAGGAGTCTGCCTCAATGCCAAAGACATTGCCTGCTTCCTTTTTGCTCTTCTGCTTCGCACCTCCATTCATTTTGGGGTGTCACATAAAGGGCTGCCCCAAGTACCACCACTAGGATGAGGAATCCTTCGAATGTTCCGATGTGGACAGCTCACCTAAGGCTCCCACCTACCTCGACATCATTCACCGCCAGCCTCTGTCCGGCGTTGCCTCTGCTTGTTTAGCCATGGCTACGCACCATCGTGGTCTAGGGCCCTAATGTGCTACCGCAAGGATGGCTTGAGGCCACGATGGAGTAGACACTGAGCAGCAAGGACCAAGGCAAAGGCGGAGGAAACACAGTCGACAACACCCTTAGCGAGTGCACAACTTGCTGGCTTGGACAATCAAAGACAACATCCCTGCTCATTAATGCCTCGACAAAATGGACGGATCTCTATCCCCAATGCCAATGGGTGGAAGGAAATCCTGCCTTAGGAGGAGACGCGGCCTATGGCTGCCTCGGAGCCTCGCCATAGCCCAGAGCAGCTACCACATACCAAGAACATCCCTGTAGCATTTCATGGTAGATGTTTCAATTGCCTTTCCAACTCGCACCGAGTAGCAACTTACTGATTGCCAAGAGGACTGCAACCGGTCTAGGTTGGCTACGATGATGGTGGAAAATGGCGGTGACCAGCGATGGCACTATGTTCATGGAGATAACTCACCAGCCTCCTAGCACGTGCACCAAGCTAGTCCACCAACCTCAGATGCTACCACACAGGGTGTTGTAGGGGGTGCTAACGGCATTCGTCGAGGACGTTGGTGGCACCGAGGCAAGCTGGCAAGGGAGATCCACTTCACCGTGACTACTATCTATGCCAACAATGCTACTACTTCTACTGCTGCACACTGCTACCTTGAGTCAGACCTGCTCGTGTGGTGCTGAGTGAGAGCGTTGGGCCTCCTACTTGCGTTGACCAGATGCTTGATGAGCTTGATGCCTTGCTTGCATGAGTCAGTCAGTGGGTGCACTATCACTTGGGCGCCCGTCTACTTCGACAGCTGCCTCTTTGGAGGTTTAGGCACCGTTGGCGGACACTCGTTCGCCACCACGGCTAGTTCATCTCAACTTCGCTGATGTTGAGGTGGCAAGGGTGGATGGTGAGGTTCAGCAACCTAACTCTGCACTGACAAGGGACCAACAACTAGATGACGACGATGTTTCAACTTTGTCCCTGTCAAGACTTAGCTAGACATGTCTCCGCCTCGCTAAAGACTCCATCCTCAAGGTGCCACCGCAATATTGACCCTGTCACTCTCTAGCTTTGGCCACCATTTGCCTTAGCATGTGTCTTGTGGCAAAGTGCGCCACTCAGGCCCCTAATGCCACACTTCAAGCACAGAAGGTGCTTGTGTCCAAGTGGGAACCACCGCTTCACAGCCGTAGGATACCCAGGTAGTGGCAAACTTCCAGTAGGTATTCTAGGGCCTGCTCGACTCTACAAAAAGGACCACAGTTCAAACACTTATGAAATTCGACCTGGCGGATTCTAGGGTGTGTTCGCTAAGGCTTGCTAGTCTCATTGGCACCTACCAAATTGGTTGCAATCTTTCATGTAATGTAATTTAAGTTAGTTTTACTTGGGTCGCGTTGGCTTCCATCCTTCCATGGTAATCTATGGCTTACATAGGAAAGCTGTAACCAGTCAAACTCTTTTTCTGCTTAATAAAATATGTGTCACGAGAACACGCTCTCAAAATAAAAGAAAGTTTGAGTTTGTCTCCAAACTATACTTTGGTTTTTATAAGTCTTAAGTCGACGAAAAGTTTTGGATCTATAAAAGTTGATGGTTGTTGCAAAACTTTTTTTAAAGGCCTTCCTATTCGTGGAAAAAAGTTGGAAATCATCGCCCTCCACACAACAAATACTCCAAATCCAAAACTTTTTTTAAAGGCCCTCCTATATATTTGAAACATCGAGTAAAGGAAATTGGTTCGTCTAGATTAACAAACAGCAAGAGTAGACTTGGTAATTAAAAAGACGGGATTGCATGTGTCTGCAAGTTAAAAACCCTAAACCAACAACAAATGTTACATACAACATCAAGTTCAACCTAAAATAACAACCAGAATAACAATTAATAAAAGGGTGCAATTTGATCATCGATCCATGCATATGGAGTCGAATTGCGCCTAGCCAGCCTAGCAGGCTTATTTATTCCGGCTACTCTCCACAGGCTTGACATCATTTATTCGGGGGCACCACCCTTGATCCATCAGCAACTTAGCAAGCACATCAAAAGAATGGTGCTCTCTCTGGCTTCGCCTGCTTACGCGCCCGCTTCCGGAGTGACGCGTTCTGATTTGCGACCGGCAGCGGCGGTGGCTCATCAACTTGTGCAGGCATCTCTGGCTCTGCTTCAGAATCAGGCAGCTCCTCAGCAGCAGCTCCTGATGGTTCATCAGACATATGCACTTGGACGCTCCTGTAACGAAGCTCAGCTTCAGGCCCCGAGAAGTCGTCTTGTGATATATTAAAATTTCCCTGATCAATAATAAGAGGCATTAGAGCTAATATATATGTACATTATACTGGACACGCTTGTTTATACAGAATTGATGGAGAAAGTTAAACATCATTTACTTATAACTCTTCACCAAAAGAGACAGCCGGTGTGGATGTAAAAGGTATGAAAAACACAATAAATCAATCTCTAAACAACTACTATAACTCGATCAAATGATCATAACATATGCAATAGTTATAGTAGACTAGAGAAGAATCATACATACCTCACAGACAAGCGAGCAGTACAAGTTGGGAGTGCTACGGAGCCAGGTCCTACAGGTTATGCAGCGAGGTGTCCCTGCCTGAGGCCTATAATGCTTGGATCTGTTCATGGGCCTCAGATGCACCACTTTTCTTGCATTAATAACATATGTCTGCAAGCACAAGGAAATCATATTACTAATATATATTCATATTGTGTCGACAAGTTTGAACTTTATTCTGTATACTACTATATATTCATATAATTAGCATGCCCAACAACTGGAAAAAGAAATGCTACTACAATGTTTCTATATACATATGTACCTGTATCTTGGAGACATCAATGCCACGCTCCTGCATGTCGGAAGCATGGACCACAGAGCGGTAAACGTAGCGGCGGATCTTGAGGCGGCGGTGTCCGAGCTTACTGTGGGTGCAGCGAGGACATGTCACCTTAAAGCATTTGAGGCAGAACATGCACTGGTCCGCCCTGTTCTTGGACCCATGCTCCTTGCATGGATCCCAGAACTTAGTTCTCAATAGCGCTTCCAGCCATGTGGGCTTCTTTGTCTTCTCTTGCTCTTGCTCTTGCTCCTGCTCCTGCTCCTGCTCTTGCTCCTGCTCCTCCTCTGAATCCAACACCAAATCAAAATCCGACTCCAAATTAAAATCCGACTCATACCCATCAGACTCCTCCTCCGGAACAATCTCCTTTCCCTTCATTGGCTGCTGCCTCTCCTCCTCCACCACAATCTCCTTTCCCTTTCATAACAATCAACAATAATAATTACATAACAAATATGCATGAGCGATGTATCATCATATATATGCGGTTAGGCTTAGCTAAGGTAGATCAGATCGAATCACTAAAAGAATCAAAAGCTAGATATATATAGCCCATGAACGTGCAACTCCATTGCAAAGGCTAGAAATATGCATGGGTACAGTCCCTATATATGACAAAAATGATCACCACCGCTGTCATCCTAACTTGCCGGGCAAGTGCAATGAAGCCGGTCCACATCTGGTGACATGCCTGCAGTAGTGCAGTCTAGGCGCTGCTTGCCCTTTTGGCTCGATCCACTACTGGGCCAACAAGCCACCCCAAACCTTCTTTTTAATTAAGCCCAGACCCTGTAAACCCTCAATAAACCCTTTCACAGACATCATCAATTTTGTTCTACAAAAACGATCATCAATTGCTGACGTCAACCAAAGTTTTTTTAGATGTGACTGTTATGTCGAAGGTGTGATTATATACAACGGGGAATAGCTGACATCAACCCAAAATAGTGGAACTAAAATATATAGCTGCTGGCATCAGCTGGATCAAAGTACAAATAATCACAAAAAGGATTCTCTTTAAACAATGAAACAAAAGAAAGTAATCAAGCCACAATGCTGAGAGGTTTCTTTGCAAAACCACTCTAACATTCATGCTCACGCTAGCTTATGTGTGAACCATCTATGCCCACAACGATGCAATGTCATAACCTTGCAAGCAGGGATATTACTACCTAAAACGTTAAAATATATGAACACGATAACACATAATAAATGCTTTAACAATGGCACAATCTAAAACAATTAGTTACACACGTGCACCACAGTTCCTACATCCCCTGGTGCCCATGAAAAAACGAGATCTTGAACTAAACTTAGCGAACAAACATAAGACATGATGAATCTGCAGTCTAACAAACTTGAGATAGAAAAATTCACTCAGAGAAAGTACCAATCAAAAACTTTAGATCTAGATAGAGACCCATGATGATCTTTTGGGACCTTATTAAAAAATTAGGTAAAAGAAGTACCACGCATTAGAAAACCAGAGGCCGTTATAACCGTTATTCGTTATTGTTGACACGTACCTCGAATTCGAATATAATCCCTTATTATCTGAAACGCAAACATGTACGAACACAATAACGCATAAGAAACGCCTTAACGGCACAATCCAAAGCGATTTGTTGCACACATGTATCCGGTTCATACACGCCCATGAAAAAAAAGGAGACCTTTAACTAAACTTAGGAAACAAACGTATAAGCCAAGATGGATCTGCAGTCTAACAAAATTGGAATGAAAAAAAGAAGCCCCTTAGAGAAAGCACTGTTTGACAATTCTAGATCTAGAAAGAAACCCTTATCAAGCGAAGCTATTGCCTGAATTTACCGAGCACAAACATCAGAGATCAATAGATCCCGCTACCTCATAGCAAACAATTCCTAATTAAGATACAATCCAATTTTCAGACAAATTACGATGATAGAAATTCGTTCTACACATGCATCCATGGAGCAGGAGAAGTGTTTCTTATATATATTACCTTGTTGCTTGCGGCGGAAGAGGAACCACCTATGCTAGACATGGCGTTGGTGGAGAGTGTGTTCTCACAGCTGACAAGCACAGTATGTAGCTCTCTTGTTCTACTGGTTTCCTCGAGAGCAAATCTTGAAATAGCACAAGCTGAGCCTCAATGGGCACAGGGTTATAAATAGGGAAAATTCAGAAGGGGAAATGACATTAATTAATACTTAAACCACTACACTGTAAAAGAAAAACGAAAAACGAAACGACATATAGTGTTAACATGACTCCATATACTATCTCGTTTTGTAAAGAATTAATCACGGCCGTCGGTAAACAAGCCCACCTACCAATCCAACGGTAGCCTCACGCTATCAGTACTACCAATACCGTGTGCTGCGTTTGCTGTTCTAGCATTAGGAGGTCACGTTGAGCGTGAGGCAACTTCGAGCTCACGTTGGGCGTGAGCCGTCTATCTCTATCGCGAGGCAACTTCGCCGTTGGTTGCAGACGCTCGCAGTTGCGGCCGGGTGGTGGTGGCGCCAGCTTGGAGCCGCCCGCGCTCCTACGGACGGTCCATACGTCCGTTTCTACAGTGGTCTACTTATTCAATGTGCTCCTGAATCCTGATGTCAGTCGCGCTGCGTTTAGCAGCGCTAAACTTTGAAATGGAAGCCTTGTTTTGCATGCAGATGATGATGAGAACGAGAACGTGTCGTTCTTCACGGCTCCTGCTGCTGCAACTGATCCGGGAACCCGCGTTGGTCTCCAGGTGGAGAAATCTGGCGAGATGTGCCGAATCGATCTGCATGCAAGCTTTAATTGAAATTAGATGTGATGCCAAATATATATGAATAATAATAATTTATTGGAATCAGATATGCTAAATCTATGCGCTAGCTTTCATTTAGCACGATTATATCACTGTGTTTAGCATTTGGCCGCGTCGTCATGGATGATGAAATGGCGCAGGAAGGTGCTGTGTGTGTGTATTTGGTTTTTTTTCCAGCATGTGTTTAATGTATTTCCTACCGGCCATAAAATTAGTCAGGATTCAAATTGTAATCTATGGGAACATGAACAAACTAAGACTAAGAGTGATGTGATTCAACATATTATTGATAGTTGCAGATGCAAAAGAAAAAAATACAATGCATTAAAAATATGAATATATCTATATCTGTATGTATCTGTATATCTATATATGTATACTATTCACCAGACGAATATATTAATTTTCTCCAATTTCCTCAAAGAACATCCAAATTGCACGTAATAAACAAATATGGAATGTCAAGCCTGCTTAGTTCACTTCCAAAATTTGTCATGTCAAAGATTTGGCTAGCCATAATTTTGGCTAGTATTTGGTTTACTACCAAAACTTATCAAACTCTCACATTTGGTGCTCCAAATCTATGGCCAATTTTATTACCTAACTTTTGGTTGTCAAATCTTTGGCATGACAAAATTTAAAAGTGAACCAAGCAGGCCCATTGTTGACACCAAAATTTGGTTCGAGATAAGAAGGACCCAGGGACGGAATTGACCAAAGAAAGCCGAAGTATTCGACAAAATCGGCTATCTAAAATGCCATCAGAATTGATCAAATGAGGTGACGTTATCATATCAAAGGGATGGGCCCAGTTGGCAGGAACGACGAGACATGAAGCAATAAGACATGACAGACTCCATAGAAAGAAAAAATTGAAGTCCAAGTTATCTTAAATTAGGAAAGTTTTATCTTCTTTTTCAAGTTTTGAGATTGGTCTTGTTCGACCAGGACTCGTAGCCAAGCCTTGGTATAAATATTGAACCCCGGCCATGGTAATGGACATCTCTGCATCAATCAAAACAAGTACCTTTACCTTTAACAGTAATGCTACTCTAACATCTGATGCATGCGAACGTGTGTCATAGCACGACTCGACCAGCCGCTCATCCTTATCTGCCCGTCTGCGGATTTTCTTTCTTCTTCGCCCTGCTCGCTCTCTCTTCCTCCTACGCGTTCTCACTGTCTCACTCTGCTTGAACGCCGTCACCCTTCCTCCCTCCCGCACGGCATGATGACAAGCGGCTACTGGCAAACTATGCCATCTCTCTTTGCCTCTCTACTCCCCCTTCTCCCTCTCTCCCTCCCTCACTCCCTCCCTCACTTTCTCTCCTTCTCCATGACCTCCATGGCATCAGAGTTGAGGGTGATGCAATGGCTTCTGGTGAGCCGCGCCATCTCTCCCTCCCTACCTCCCTCCTTCTCCATCAGCGACCTCCATGCCACTGAAGATGAGGGCTACAACGCAGCTTTTCGACGAGGTAGGTGCGTCCTAGATCTGAGCAGTCCTCCTCCTCCTCCTCGTCCTCGTCCTCCTCTTCTAGGTCTGGATCTAAGGGATGTGAGCTAGAGTTCCGGCGAGCTCTCAGGGTTCAACTCTCACACGTGTTGCAATGGTGTTCTCTGGTTGTTGATGTATGTTTTTAGGTGATATAGTAATAGGCTAGGGTTTCGGTGAGCTCTCAGGTTCAGATCTCGCTATTATTGCAATGGTTCTCTCTAGATGTTGTAGTTTTTATTCATTGTTGTAGTACTGTTTTGTGTTGTTGTTTCAGTTAGTTCAATCTACATGTTGTACTAGTTTGTTGCCTGTTGTTGCATCAGTTGTTCGGGTGTTTTTGTAGTAGCATGTTCATTGTGTTTCAACAGTTGTAGCCAAATGTTTCAGCTGTTTTTCTTGTTTGTTGCAATAATATGTTCAAGGCATTTCAATTCTATCATCCCAGTGTTGGAACTGTAGTCCTTTTTTGTAGTTGCACATTTATACGTTCATGGTTTTTCAACTGCTACAACTTATTGTTGTAGTAGTTCCTTAGGTGTTGTTGTAATATCAAGTTTATGGTGTCTCAGCGTCTTCATCCTTATGTTGCAGCGTGTAGGCGGGAGGGGGGAAGGGGAGCTATGGTGGTGAACTAGCAGTAAGCAGACGTGCTAGGGGCCAACGAGGCTGGAGGCGGGCGAATTCCATGCGTGTCGGGGAGCGGGGCAGGTCCAGAGGAAGGGTGGTTTCCTTTCTACCTCCAACCCACATGCGGGGCGAGTAGGGGTAGGGCGAGTTCAAAGGAAGGGTTTCCTCCTCTCGTGTGGGGCGAGAGGGGGCAGGGTGGGTTCGAACCTCCCGTGCGGGATGAGTGGGGCTGACATGTTCCTTTCTTCTTTTTGATTGGGGCGAGCAGTGTTACCTAAAGCACCGGCGTCCAAACGTACTCACGCACCGGACATCTGGGCGCTAGCATGACCATTACCTTTTTACCGGCTTCGGCCACACTTAGGAGTAGGAGTAGAGTAGATTTTGACGAGTTCTTTGGCGAGCAGGGCTGCATCGGTTAGGTATATTCTTTGTTTTGTTTGTAAGTATCTGTCGTCACAATTTGTATCTCGTTTGTATGACTATCTCGGTTAGGTCTGATCTTGTAACACCCAAAAGTTGATTTTCAATTAATAGGATTTAATTTGGTTTCATTAAATATTTTTGTCAGCATTTAAATGTAGTAAATAAATAAATTTTGTTGGAATTAAAATTCATCATAGGTTTAATAACCTTGATTGTGCATTCACGCCGGAGCACAATTATTTTTGTGCTATGTGTTGTGGTTTAATTATTTTAAAAAGGATTCAAATTCACTTGTGAAAATGCTTTGGAAAATAAAAGAAAAAAAAGAAAACCCCAGCCAACCACCTGGGCCCAATCCCTTTCCCCCGGCCCAGCACCCCCTCCCCTTCTCTCTCCCCCGCGCCCCGGCCCACTTCATCCATCTCGGCCCAGCAGCGCGCGCCCCATCCCTCTCTCTCTATCCGGCTGACACTCTGGCCCCACCTGGCAGCACCTTCCTTCTTCCCCGCGTGGCCGAGCCAGGCTCCCCTTCGAACCGGCCGAAACCGATCCCGCAAACTCAGGATTTCTTGCCGTGCACGCGCCACCGAATCCCTATAAAGCCGTGGGACTTCCTTGAGATCCTCCTTTTGCTTTTTAGCCGC
>Ga0182004_10000821_pt1 | contig 20818 bp, 15 predicted proteins | sample Sormic07211540_1_FD_120479 | JGI IMG/M metagenome (GOLD analysis project Ga0182004, IMG submission 120479) | Endophyte microbial communities from Sorghum bicolor roots, Mead, Nebraska, USA - 072115-40_1 MetaG | ecosystem: Host-associated > Plants > Roots > Unclassified | place: USA: Nebraska...
AGTATCCTATTTGGTACAAAATCTTGCAGTCGTGCGCCGCACGTCTTCATCTTGTGGGCCGAGCCACCTCTGATGGTGCGGCCCATATAGGCCCATGAGGGTATAGGGGTTTATACCCCCACACCCTCCGTCCCAAATTATAAGTCATTCCAAGAATTTTGGAGAGTCAAAGTTTTTCAAGTTTGACCAAATTTATATTAATAACATTTTTGGTACCAACCAAGTATCATTAGATTCTTTGTTAGTTATATTTTTATAGTGTACCTATTTTATGACATAAATCTTTATATTTTTCTCTATATTTTTGGTCAAACTTGAAAATGCTTTGACTCTCCCAAAATTCTTGGAATGACTTATAATTAACGGAGGGAGTAGTAGTGAAAAAACCATCACTTCTTGACTTCTACTCGTGCTACAAGCTAGGGTGGAACACATCAATGTTACAAGTTCAAGTAGGCAAAGTCACTATACATGTTTACTTGAACTTATCAGCACGGTTTATCTGTCATTGTATAGTATTTTTTTACAACAAATCACGAACAATACTTTTTAGTATCATCATAAAACCAAATTTCAGCAAGACGTTTAGAGTCATTTTTTCTAGAGTCAACCTGATTGTGAGGCCTCTTTATTTGAGCTTATCAGCCGAATCTGCCAGTCACCTATCAATGTTTTTTTCTCATAACAAATCAGTCAACAATACTTTCTGCTATAGCTTATAAGCCAAACGAACAAGGCAACGTTGTATTTAATATATGAGAACGGCTTAGGAGTGCCCACTGCGCATGCTCTAGTTCATGTACGCTGAGTCTTCGACCGAACTCATTTTCATCCCTATACTACAACCGACCCCTTCATAATATTCGGAAACACATACTCTCTCTGTTCTAAAATAATTATTATTCTCGTTTCTTGAGAAATAACATTAATTATACCTACTAATTCCCCGTCTGCGCCTGCCTCCGCCTCGGATTCCATCGCCGCCGTTTTTCCTTCCTTCTTCCCTTGCGCGCCCGCCCAGAACTCTCGCGAGTCTGCCTACTTTTCTGCCCGCCACAGACGGCTCCGTATCCTCCAACCGCACGCGCGCACGAACGCTCCCACCACCTCATCCTGCTGCGGTCTGCTCCCACTGGCGCGCCGCCGCCACCGCCGCCTCCCCGCGCGGCCGCGCCTTGCTGGACCCGCGCTTCCACCCGCGTCGTTGGATGCTCTTCCTGAAGGGCTTCGGCCGGTTCTCAGGCCACCGCGCGCTCGGCGGCCACGCCTGCTTCTTCGACCTCTCCGCCGACAGGCCCATCGTCCGTGTCCCCCCTCCCGAAGCTCAAGGACCACTGCGTCCTCGACTCCCCCGACGGCCTGCTCCTCCTGCAACGTGACGGGAACAACGCTGTCTGCCTGCTCCACCCGTTCACCGGCCAGGTCGCCGAGTTCGCAGACCTCAAGTGCCTCGCCCATCAGCTGTCACGGCACTGTCAGCTGTACGAAATGGACCACGAGCTCATCGTCAACCCCTGTACAATTTCAATAGCTGGCTGTAGAACACCGCGCTATGCTTGTATCAAGCCCGCAAGCTTTGTGCTGCTGTCAATGTCACGGCCACGGGGACCATCACGGTGATGCTAGCCCTTCATAGCATCGGGCGTGTGGCATTTGCTTCGGTTGGTGATGCTGAATGGACAGTCAGCAGCTGGAAGATGAACCAATGAACAGGGCACTGTCGTTCCAGGGGAAGCTCTATGTGGTGAATTGGGAAGATGGGCTAACACATGCCACTACATCGCCGGGAAGGGAGTCAACAGTGGTGTGCAGTGGCCACGGTGTCGTGGATGTGGAGGTGACCTTGCGCTTCTTGTTCTTCATCATCTTTGAAGTTGGAGGCAAGGGACGGCAAGCGAATCCAGGGCGTCGCCGACGTGGGCGAAGGCCGTGTTGATACCCAAATTTGTAGGGTTAATTTGGATCTATTACGATTCTTGATCTTGTGCCATTACGGTTCAACGGAAAGTTGGCATTACAAATGCCTCTATACTCAGTCAATGCAAATTTTTTACGCTTGAAATAATATGGGAAATCTAAATCAATCAACAATCCATGAACTAAATCTTGACAAATTGTTATGGTTTGTTGTCTAATCCACTCTAAATAAATGTATTTCTATAATGAAGGGTGGATGACTGCTATGTAAAAAATATCAAGAGAAGTCTCTCGTTATAATCATCATTGCATAAACTAATTCTCAACACGTTGGCAAATAACTTGTTACAGACTAATTAAACATTTTATGGGTCCTATAAGGGCACTCACAATGCATACTCTATCATAAAGTCTAAAGTTATTAATTACCTCAAACAATGTGGACTTAGAGTCTAAATAAGACTTGGAGTCTTATTTTTTTCTACCTCTTTTTTCAATAAATATACTGCCACATCAGCAAAATACCATAAATAATATGTAATTAATTGTCTTGGACTCTCTGATAGAGTCTTGCATTGTGGGTGCTCTAAAAGTCATAGAGCTCAATATTTAATTTAAATCTTTTTTTCCTGTGTCTAATAAGACATTGTCATATTAATGACAACACTAAGTTATATTATGGATATTATAGTTATCGTAAAATAAATTACAAATTTCAAGTTCTATAGAAAGGATAAATTATAAATAGAAATTATATTATTACCATGCTCCCTTTCCATTAAGGTTTGAAAGTTTTTTTTCTCTCGTTGTAACGTACGGGCATGTTTTGCTAGTTAAATATATATATATATATATATATATTAAAAAAATATTAATATTTATGTTATATAATTAGTATTATTGAAAAGATCTTTAAATCTAATTTTTAATAAATTTATTTAGGGACATAATATTGCACGTATTTTCTATAAATCGAGTTAAATTTGTGATATGAAAATAAAAAATGAAGACAGAGAGAGTACGCACTAGGCTAGAGCACTGAAAAGAGTCCCTCGCTAATTCAAAATGGCTTTGTTCAGATGCCAAAAGTTTTTGAAGTTTGAAACCGTAGCACTTTCATTTGTATTTGACAACTATTGTCTAACCATAGACTAACTAGGCTCAAAAGATTCGTCTCATAAATTACAGGCAAACTGTGTAATTAGTTATTGCTTTTATCTATATTTAATATTCCATGGATTCGTTCAAAGATTCGATATGATGAAGAATCTTATAAGCATTTGAAATTTTCGGTGCATCTTAAATAAGTTCTCAAAATTTTTTGGTTTTGGGTACTATAGCATTTTTGTTTTTATTTGGCAAAATTATTCAATTATGGATTAACTAGGCTCAAAAGATTCATCTCGCGATTTACATATAAACTGTGTAATTTATTTTTGTTTTTATCTATATTTAATACTCTATATATGTGTCGCAAGATTTGATATGACGAGAAATCTTAAAAAAAATAGCTTTTAAAGTGAACTAAACAAGTGCTAAGGCCAGTTTCAATGGACAGTGTCACTGCACGGTTTCACATACCAACACGTCATCAAGATTAAAATAAAACCATCTATGAAATAACCTCAGCAATGAAGTATTTTACTTTGTTGTTTCCAAGGCTAAGCAAAGCATTTAATTGCTGCAAAATAATTAGATCACATACAAGATGGTGAAACGATCTGGCTCTCAGTGAGAATTTCATCCCATTTTATCGGGTGGGAAACAACATCCGTAGAGTTTCATTACGGTGAAACTACTTCCTTTTCTCTCGTGTTCGTTTCACGGAAAAAATACCGTTTGAAACCCACTGAGACTCGCGTAAGCAAAGCACACCGAATCCGTTACTACCATAAAAAACAGTTTTGCGCTTCCTTCCCGGACACGCCACAAGGCACTGACTGCGGGGCCCGCCTAGCACCCACCACCGTGCATCTCCTATATATATAAACCTCCAGCAAGGCGCCACACACCAGAAAGCGACACGACCGCGCCCGAGGAGAGCGCACCCCACACCGCCTCCTCCGCCGAGCCACCTGCGCCCGCCGATTCGTCCAGCTCGCCTCGCGCCCTCGCCCGCTCGCCTAGCTCCCCTGTCTCTTCCCTTCATCCTCCCCACCTCCTCCCCCGCGACCGTGCTCCCGCATGCCAGCGCGCTGACCGGCACCGGCGGACGACGGGGGGTCGGGGCCGGGTGGGCATCATGGACAAGTACGAGCCTGTTCGGGACATCGGGTCGGGCAACTTCGGGGTGGCGCGGTTGATGCGCAACCGCGAGACCCGAGGGCTCGTCGCCGTCAAGCTCATCGAGCGCGGCCACCGGGTCTGTGCCTTGCCTTCGCTGCTCTTTCGACTCCAAGGGTTTGGGTTGGGTTCGTTTGCCGAGGGTTCGGATCCGGCCGGTGGTTCTGGTTTTGTTGTGCTGATCGGGTGGGCTTTTTTTTTCCCCCTCGCAGATTGACGAGAATGTGTACCGCGAGATCGTCAACCACCGGTCGCTGCGGCACCCGAACATCATCCAGTTCATAGAGGTGCGTGTGTGCCAATAAAGAGCAGTTTTTTTCTTTATTATTCTCCCTTTTGTCCTGTTAGGTTCATCTGTAGTTTTGGGGGTAAAAAAAGACTTTGTTCTATGCGGTGTGTGTGCTTTTGTGCGGTTCGGAGGAGGTGCCGAAGCGGAAATTTTGAAGAAGGTTGCATCTTCTTCTTGATTTGTTGTGTTTATTGGCATCTGTCCTGAGATTGCATTCAAGCAATAATCAAAGCTGGCCGCCCATGTTGTTGCCTAGCTTCGTAGGATTTGTGGGTCAGTATTTAGGTGCAGGATAGTTTGGGTTTTTAATTATTAGGGAAATAAGCTGCTTGGATTAAGTGTGTGCCTAAGTTTATCTTTCTCCCTTTTAGTTTCTCTAGTACTAGTACCTAACACTATTTTCTATCACTTTATATAAATATATACGAGCACCAACTCAAAAGCTTATTCCATTAGGGAAAAAATTCTGCAGGTGATCCTAACACCGACGCATCTTGCAATTGTGATGGAGTATGCGGCTGGTGGTGAACTATTTGATCGAATTGTCGATCGTGGGCGATTTAGCGAGGATGAGGTACTATATTATCATTGGATGTTCTTTGAGTACTATTCCCCCACAACAAATTTTAATGTGTTCGCTTCTGCTCATTGTAGGCCAGGTATTTCTTCCAGCAGTTGATCTGTGGAGTGAGCTATTGCCATCACATGGTATGAGAAAACTATAAATTAGCTTAGCGTCTAGTAGTTACAGTTCACAACTTCACATATACTAGATATGCTTTGTTGTGGGAAGTGCAGGTGTGTTTTTTTTTAAAATTATTTATGAGTGGGACCTGAACATATGCTTAAATGTTGGAATCTTGTTACTTTTCAGCAAATATGCCATAGAGATTTGAAGCTGGAGAATGTTCTCTTGGATGGCAGCCCAGCTCCACGGCTTAAGATATGTGATTTTGGCTACTCCAAGGTTGCCTCTGATTTCTCGTTGTATTGGTAGCTTTAAGTTTTCTTTGACATGTCTGTAAGCTTGCTTAAGAATACCATTTGATTGCTAATCATAACAGTCATCAGTACTACATTCAAGGCCAAAATCTGCAGTGGGGACGCCAGCATATATTGCACCAGAGGTGCTTTCTCGGCGGGAGTATGATGGGAAGGTGAGTGGCAAGAATCTCTTGTTTATGTATACTTGCGTGTTGATGTTCTGTTAAGCATATATACAAAAGTAAATCAGCAATATTCTTCATGGTATCATTATTACACATCATATTTAGTTAAATTCTTATTTTGCTGGCATTCACATGAGTACTAGATGTTGTCTGCAAGTGCTGCTTGGTCAACTTTAGTGATTATTTAGGGTTAGTCATTTCAAAAAATTTTATCGAGATGTAGAGGTACCACCTTATTACCAAAATCTCTTCTAAGTGCTTTAATTAAGCTATCTATTAATAGTGTGCAACATATCTGATTCTTTTCAAGATTGTGGCACCGCACATGTTTGGTTCTGTTGTGGACAGTTAAACCTGATGGTCCACAGTTGCCTGTATTCGTTCTGGAGAATTTGCACCCAATATTGATGTCACTAAGGAAAGAGGCTTGAGATAAGAAAGATGCCTATATTGAGCTTCCCAATTTCGATAAGATACTTGGTCAGGTGTTTATATTCTTTCTGAAGAACAGTTTATTCATTAGTCACTTGTTTCGTCGACAAACATATTTGTGTATTTGATTTGATTTCACCATCTTATATAGTAGATATTGATGAGAAACTTCAACATGATGACAAACTTCCTAGATTAATATTCAGTTTTGTGGTTAGTTGTAGTAATATTTTAAACCATAATTCCTGGACTTATCTTGATCAATACTTGTGACTTTTAGAAGACAGTGGATTGATTATTGGAATATGTAGCAACAGTGAATAGAGGATAAGTAGTCACTTTCAGACATGGTGTTGGAATCTTGCCTCTTCGTCCCTTTGTTTTTGTTGGTAAGGTGTACCCTAACAGACGTTGACACTGATAAAGTAGAATGGATTCATGGACTATTGCACATGCAGACCAACCATCGAGTGGACCTTCTACATATCATCCACTCTCCAATATGTTGGTCCATGTTTTGGCGTAGTTAATGGAGTCTTGGCCTTTAATATGTTTTTCTGTGTCGTTACTCTTTCAGTAGATTATTAGCTATCTTTTTTAGGCGGGCAAAGTGCATATGATCACTGGTCAACACATAGGTTCTCCTTTTTTATTAAAGGTGACTTCAGAGCTGTATCTTGTTTGATTCAACACATCATTTACCTTCTTCAGGATGGACCACTAAGTTAGTTGTATGTGCAGTTCAGATACTCTGGCTGTATGGACACATCCATACTGATTTACTAACAAAAAAGATTGGTGGCATATGTTCAGTGCTTTCATTGACACATAATTTCAACTACAAAAAGAATATTATTATAAAATTACCAATCTACTGTAACTTTGTTATGGTATAGCCAGTGGAAATCAACAGTTAGCTTCTGTTGATTGAATCATGATACAAGAATCACTAATCAAAATAGAAAAAATATGCTAGAGTCCAGAGTTAGTCATTTTTATCTTTATTTCAGCAATATCCACTCATGTAGCTGTTTATATGTAGTTAAATTATTAAATTAGGTGATTCTTAAGAAGATCCCTATAGATAAAACAGAACCCTTTGTTTTCATCAAGAATTGTTGAAATCAAGCGTGAGTGCGACTGGTGATGGTAAATCTTGGTTTATTCTTGGCAAAATGGTGATATATGATATCTCTGTGCCTTTTTAGATATACTCCCTACTTTTTTTTGCTTTAGTTTCCTTGTTGTTTATTGTGAAACTGATACAGTCGATAAAGCTTTTATTTGTTATTATTGCATTGTGATGACACTAGATGTGGCAGAAATTATCTCAATGAACTTATCCAGTTGATGTGGACATTACTTGATCTCCATCAGAAAGCTAACTATTATTGGGATATTGACCAGAGTCATATCCATACCCAGTTCAAGCATGCCATCTACACGGGCATCTAGCTTGATCATTTACACTCTTGCTTTTGGTGGTTCTTTATCATAATTTAGCTAATATTGTTATTAATTATAAATATTAAATATATGAATATGCTAGGAGTACAAATGAAACACTCTGCTTCAATGCTTCCTTTAAAACAGTATTAGTACCTGGTGTTACTGAGTAATGGCAATTGACCAGTGTATTTTGGTAGTGCAGCTTGCAGATGTATGGTCCTGTGGAGTCACTCTTTTTGTCATGCTTGTGGGAGCCTATCCGTTTGAAGATCAGGATGATCCTAAAAATATTAGAAAGACGATTCAGGTGATAGCTAGGTGCCTATGTTATGGGTGTTCTTCACATATATTGAGGAAAAAATATGTCCCCCCCCCCCCTAACATTTACACCTTTATTTTCAGCGGATAGCAGCAATTCAATATACTATCCCAGACAACATTCACATATCTGATGATTGCAGACAACTCATTTCACGTATCTTTGTTAGCAATCCATTAAGGGTAATACAATGAACCATCTCAATTGTAGTGTTACTGTATCAGCATGGTTATTGTGGCCTATAAGTGGCTTACCTTTGTCGTTTGCAATTTTGAATTTCCCATAGAGAATCACCATGAGGGAAATAAAAAACCATCCATGGTTTCTAAAGAACTTGCCGAGGGAGCTCACAGAAGCGGTGCAGTTATCCTACTTCAGGAGGGACAACAGTGTCTCTGCTTTTTCAGAGCAAACAACCGAAGAAATCATGAGGATTGTCAAGGAGGCGAGAACCTTGCCAAAATCATTGAGATCAGGCTATGGCTACAGTGAAGAATGCTCAGATGTGGAGGAAAATGAAGAGGAGAGCGAACCCAAAGAGGTGGAAGAAGAAGATGAGTGTGATAAGAGGGTTAGGGAGGTCCGCGAAAGCGGGGAGCTGGATATGACCTCACTGCACATCTAAATGCTGCCTGTGACGTGTCTGAATGTAGATAATTGGCTTTATTGTCTGCTGAATTTGGTAGAATGTATGCAATTCTGGCGTCAGATGTAGTAGTCTATTAAAGCCTTCTCCACCCTGTAATATATTTGTTTTGTTGAACTGTATGTGTGGTATATGGGTTTGTTCTAAAGGAGCAAGGTTGTGTACAGGCACACCTGATTGTGTTTTTGGATAGGAAGTTCTACCGTTTGTTTGCACTCTGCAGCAAACATTTTGGAGTTTGTAAGCTATATGTTCGGGCATATCCGGTAAAATTGGATGAAATGCTGCAAATTCTGTCAAAAAATGAGTTGTGTAACTTTGCAAACATTGAAGATAAAAGAATTTGAAATCGGGTGTGCATTTCTTCCATGAGAAGTTTACTTGACTATCTGTTTAATATCACCTTCAGCACTAGTTAGCTGATCAAGTTAGTAGTACTCAATAGGCCTTGGCTTCTCTTCTAATTGACTATGTACATTTGTTTCTAGTGAGAATTCAAATTCTGTGTTGGAAGTGTTGTTCATACATACATTTGGTTCCTCCATTGCAGCCCTATTCGTTTGTTAAATCTGCTAGCTATTCAGTAGTGTTTCTCTCTCACAACAATTAGCAAATAGTATTTTCAGCCATGACTTTTCTGCCAGGCGAACAGGCTCAATACACATCTCATATAGAGATTCTGCAGTCTGCGTAGTGTCCACGCCATCTTAAAGTAAATCTATCTCCGTTCCAAAATGTAATGTGCTTTAGTTTTGTAATGTACTTTAGTTTTATTTAACTCTAAGGTCTCATTGTGATGTGTGCGTGTGTTTTTACTTACGTCAAAATGTGTGTTTTTTATATAAACCTTGGTCAAAGTTAATAAAATGGACACGACTCGAACATCTTGAGTTTTTGATAGTGGACGCGGTATGTACTTGGGTAGTTGTCCAAGTGGACGCAGTATGTACTTGGGTACTTGTCCAGAGTTGGCATGTTTGTTTCCTTTGACAAATATCTATTTGATCTTAGGCTCTCAACCCATCGTCTTAGAGCGCTAAAAGTAGCCTAAAAAATAGATGGTATATCTAGGAAATTTTGGCTGCTAATTTGCTATGAGTTTAAACCTCCATAATATTTTCCTAGCTCTGTCCTTTTAGGTATAAACCAGAATCATTGTTGCAAATGCGCTTAGGGCGACTCAAGTGCTAGAGATAAATAAAGGTAGCACTCAGTGAAGGTGAAAGAAACGGCCTGCTGAACAGCCCTTGCAAAGGGGCAGTGTGTGAGGCTACTGTTTCACTAGTCGCTAGCGTTTTATTTTCTCTTCTCTCTCATATCAAGGACAACTAAAAAGTAAGCACAACTTGCTACTAAGAGCATCCACACTAACACTAGCGACGTAGGCACTTGAACTAGAGGTGAGAGAATGAAAACACAAATATTATATTCTCTCTTTACTACCGCGGGTCTCTAGCCCCATTTGCTCCACCTCATAGTTTCTCGAGCTACGTGAAATTGTTTACTGATTTGCTCGACGCTAGTGAGTCCTCTCTCTCTTCCTTTTTCACCTTCCACATCAAATGAATATATAGTTAGCTAGCTACGCAGCTGGTTATTGGGGACACCCTAAGCTACCTAGCCTCGCATTGCTTGGCTTTGTACCCACCTCCACTCCTCGAGAATTACGGCACTATCTCCACGCGTCTGCCAGCATGGGCACTCGGTAGTCTCAGACTAGTCTATGATCCAATGTGAAATATTATTCGGCAGTCCCAGACTAGGTTAGACAGGTAGGACGACATTATTGTGATGTTAGTCCTAGACTAGGTTAAGATCCAATGTGAATGTGAAGAGAAGACAAAAATGTGAATGTGATGAGGAGACAGGTAGAACGACATTAGTGATATTATCTACTAGGGATGAAAACGGTCAGAATATAGACCCACTTGAATTTATATTTTTAAACATATTCAAATTGACCCGCTTAAATTGATATGTTTAAATAAATTCAAAATCAATATAAAAATACTACCAAATTCAAAAATGGGACAAAAAAATGTTTTCTAGCCATTTTCCATTCTGTCTTTTATTCAGAAATATCCCTTTCCCCTAAAAAAATATCTCGTTTCTGAATCTTATCTAAAATACAAAACATCTTATTTTTAGCCCAATAATAATCCCAATTTAGACGTCGTTTAGCTCAATCGATGCAGGCGAACCAAAAAAACGCTATGCAATGACTAAAAATGCGCTGGATCTTATCTTATTATACAGAGCATTGGCTCCCTCCCTCCCGTAGTCCCGTCTATTAGCGAGGTGGCACTAAAATCGAGAAGTGTGCCTGGCACTTGGAGCTTGTTGGCTCGCTTGCTGCTGCCGCTCTTGGCTGGGCTGCAATGGGCCATTATGGCAAAGGTAAAGTTAGCCTTGTGGCTTGACGCTGTAGGTCTTTTTTTTTTCATTCTAAACAGTGGAATATAAATTTTGGATTTTGGGTAAAGAAAATAAGGGGTGTTTGATCTTATCCTCGTAGTGACTATCATCCATGTACAGTGAATATAGTTTTTAGGGTAGACAGTTGGATTCAACTAGAATCCAAACCCAATTGTTTAAGAGCTTATTCCTATTTTCTACCTTAGGCCTTGTTTAGTTCAATCCAAAAACCAAAAACCAAAAAGTTTTCAAGATTCTCTGTCACATCGAATCTTTCGGCATATGCATAAAGCATTAAATATAGATAAAAATAAAAACTAATTGCACAGTTTAACTGTAAATCGCGAGACGAATGTTTTGATCCTAGTTAGTCTATGATTGGACAATATTTGTCACAAACAAACGAAATTGCTACAGTAGCGAAATCCAAAATCTTTTCACATCTACACAAGACCTTATTTTATTTTGAGATCCAAGGCCTCGAAGAAACGCGTCCTGCACACTCGTGCAGTCGTGCTTCATCAGCAAGAGAGAGGGGGAGGAGAAAACAACAACGGCCACCCTAGAAGTTTCCTATTTTCACACTCATGCCCCCGGCAACCGCACCAACGAGGCAACGACGGTGCCGTTTGGATAGCTGCTGGGTTTGGTCGAGGAAATGAGATGGATTATGATGGGGTAGGGTTATAGAGTTTTTATCCAATTCCCTTGTTTGGATATTTGGTTTGGGATATGTCAGTTATAACAAGAAAAAACAGAGCATATATTCTCTTCCCTTGTCTTCCTACTTGCTCGGAGGATGAGTAGAGCGTAAGCGTCCAGCTCCAGCGGTGGCTACTCAGTGACCCCAGCAGCGGCTCAATCTCCTAGCCTCTCCGTCCATGCCAGGAGGCTTCAATCCCACGTCGGCGGTCGTGTCGGGGTCGACGGCGCTCATCCATGTAGGTGCGAACCAGCTACGAGCACCTCCCAATCGACCTTCAGCGATTAGATCAACAACGCTACGACGTCCTTGTCCATGGTGGCGGCAACAACTTCTGCTCTATGCGTCAAACAACAACAGGCTTGCTTTCGCGCTTGGGCCCTCTAGCGATAGCCGCAAAGAGGCACTCCTCAACCTCTAGCCTTGTGCCTAATGGAGTCGGATGCCGCTTCCAGTGGCGCTGGAGCCGACGAATGACATGGGGACCCACACGTCATTGACTCAACTCTTCTTCCCCTCATCCTATCTCCACACACACAGGGTAGGGGACGAGGAGAGCGGCCAAAGAAGGCCGTGGCCACTCCTTCGGCAGCGAGCAGGCCGACCTCGCTCCTCCCAGCAGCTAGAGCAGGCTGGGGAGGCTCCTCCCAGCAGCTAGAGCAGGCTGGGGAGGCTCCTCCCATGGCGAGCTGGTCGAGGCCGCTCCTCCCTGCGGCCAGAGCAAGATGGGGATGCTCCTCTCGGTGGCGGCAGTGAGCAGCTCGCGACTGCTCCTCCCGACACGACGGTGAGCAGGTTAGGGTTGCTCTGGCTAGGGCCGCATGGAGGGAGTGCGCCATGGCCGCGAGCAGGTGCGTCGCGAGCAAGTGCGCCATGGCCGTCCGACCATTCGGGGAGCAGATCGAGCGGACGAGGAGGAGATCGAGCAGAGAAGGACCACAAATTCCATACGCGCGAACAGGATAGGGGTCGTGGGGTGACCCAATAGGAATTGAGGCTGGTGGGAGGATTTTGTTGGCCCAATAAATTTAAGATCCGCGGTAGAAGCTATGTTGGAGTTGGATTTTTGACCTCAACATTCATATTCAGCCTTGTTTACTTCCAAAATTTTTTGCAAAATAGGAATAGTAGTACTTTCGTTTGTATTTGACAAATATTGTCCAATTATGAACTAACTAGGCTCAAAAGATTCGTCTCATCAATTCTGATTAAACTGTGCAATTAGTTTTTATTTTCATCTATATTTAATACTCCATGCATACGTCTAAAGTTCGATGTGACGGGGAATATGAAAAATTTTGCAAAATTTTTGGGACTAAGGCTATCTCCAACAAGGACAACCCAAACATGATACCCATTCAACGATTTGGGTAACGCACAACAAACGGTCATGCGACCCAAACATTGTCTTCCCCAACAACAAACGCAAAAGCAGAGCAAGCTCCCCGTCTTGCCCGCGCACGGCCGCCGCACACTCTCCCCGTCGCGTCTCCTTCTTCCTCAGCGCGGTCGCTCCTTCTTCCCCTCGCGCAGCCCCACGCTCTCTCGTTTCTTCCCCGCCTGCGGCCGCCACACGCTCTCCTCGCGGCTCCCCTTCTCCCGACGCCGACCAACCGCAAAAGCAGAGCCTCGCGCCCGCCGGCCGCTTCTCACCGCGCCGACCATGGACCCGCCTCGCCCCGCCGTGGTCTCATTTGGCCACGCCGGCCGCTCCCCGTCGCGGGCCTGCCTCGCTGTGCTGGCCATGGACGCGCCTCGCTGAGTCAGCCTTCCCTAGCTCGCCGCAGACCAGCCTCGCCTCGGCGCCGCTCCCCTGTCGCAAGGGCCCGCCTCACGCGGCCGGCTGCTCCTCATCCAGGGAGCAACGCCATGGACGACGTGCTGCCGTGGTCCCACCTAGCACAAGAGCTTGGGCGCGTCTGAGATTTGGGTCGAGGAGAGAGAGCGACGCAATTTTGCGTTCTTCATCGCGTCTCACCTAAAATGCGTTCCCCGTTTGCGTCATCTGTTGGTGCGTCTCTTTTTGCGATAAAACATCGCGGAGTAGGCATTTTGTGTTTGGGTAGCGGGATGCGTCGTCTGTTGGAGTCAGTCTAAACAAGGCCAAAGTAGGTGTGCGGTAGAGTTGCTCTAAGCTAAACCACCTGGCTATCTACAAAACGTGCCGGCAAACAAACAACAGCACAAAAATACTTCGCCGAGAAGGAAGAATCAGCCCAGGGCGGTTGGACGCGGAGATGCCGAGACGATGGACGCACGCACGCACGGAGTCACCACGAAACTATCGACTTGTCCCCAGATCCAGAGTAGCCACGACGGCACCGCCATCCCGGACGGACGGCTATAAAGACGAGCCCAACCTCGAAGCCGACGGCGATGAAGAAGACCAGTTCGCAGCTCCGGCAGCTTAGCAGCAACCCTCTCCTGATCCTCCTGTTCCTCACAGTCACAGCAGCAGCAGCAGCCATGGCGGCCGAGCCGGAGAAGCAGGCAGCCCCCGCGGCGGTACAGGAGACGGCCGTGCACATCGTGTACGTCGACCGCCCCGAGGACGCCGACCCCGAGGAGTTCCACCTCCGCACCCTCACCCCCGTCCTCGGCAGGTAATCCGTCAGATCGGTTTAACAGGACTCGATCGGGGCCCGCGCTTGTTGGTAGGATGAAAATTTGGGGCTCGATCGATTCTAATTTGTGCCGGGGATGCATTTTATTTTATTTTTTGGGAACGTGGTGGGTTTTCTGATGAGTTGATCCCCCCCCCCCTCGGTTTCGCAGCGAGCAGAAGGCCAGGGACGCAGTGCTCTACCACTACAAGACGGCCGCCAGCGGCTTCTCCGCGAAGCTCACCCCCCAGCAGGTCGAGGATCTCAAGGGTGAGTTCTCCCTTTAAATACTTTCCTGCAATTAAGCTGTACTGCTTGCTTCGCGATGCCCTTGCTTCATCATGCCGTGGCTGTACTGGGGGAATTTTGCATGGGGAGCATAATTCTTGTTTCTGGTTGCACCAAATGATCAAATTAGTGGATGCCCATGGTGTATGAAATCCTTTCTCAATTCGCATTATTGAACCTCCAAGCTGTAGATTGTTGGATGCTTGGACTTAATTTTTTTTGTAGGATAACAATTAATCAAAGTGATTCCCTCTCCACATTATTGTTGTGTGCACACAAAATACTTAGGGAATTGGGCAATTGTGGTTGTAGCTTACTGATGCTGTGAGCACCTAAGTCTGCAATGCTCCCACTATAATCTTGGATCATGCTCTTATTATGGCCCTGTTTGGATCCATTAGCTGCTAATAATAATTAGCTAGCTAATAGTTCATAGCTAATATTAGCTAGTTTGGCCCAGCTAGTGAAATAGTTGTTAGCTGTGTATTCAACTAACAATTAGCTAGACCTATTTGTATCCAAGCTGCTAATTATCAGCAGCTAACTATTAGCTCTACGGATCCAAACAGGGCCACATCTGCCTTTCCAATGTACAGAAAGAAGTTTTTTTGTCGAGTTTATAACTAAAGCTTTTCCCAGATTTGTCTGACATTTGAATGGTAAAAACTTACAACTTCATCCCGTGGGCTAGTGAATATTTGTGAATTGTGATATTCTTGACTGTTGATGGTTGAAGTCCTAGAGAATACATTAGGAAATTCAACATTTTTCTTGTGGACTGGGACCTTTTTATTTGTTCATTCATTGGAGTAATGTATGCTATATGTTTCATTTTTGTTTTATTAGTTTACAACTTTATTTTTAACTGAGATTTTGAACATGATATTGGTCAAATATCATTCAGTACCTGTTGTGGAAACTCTACAACACATTCTATATCATCAGTCATCCCACACCAGCACTCATTATTGCACTCATTATTCAAGAGACATTCCGTATCTTAGTTTAAGTTCCACAATTCATTCTTGTATCTAGGCTTCTTCTCAATCTGGCCATTGCTTGTTGGTTTGTTTTGCAGAGCAACCAGGTGTTCTCCAGGTTGTGCCGAGCCAGACTTACCAGCTCCATGGTCCTGGTGGGTCTGGCGCTCGCCAGGGCACGACACGCACCATGGGCCTTATGTGAAGAAGACGGACGAGAATCAGGAAGACTGTGTTTTAGTATGGCTGTATAGCACAGGTCTGATAAATGTGTATAACTATAAGAATAAGGGACGTATCGTCTACTGTATACTGCTTTACACATGTTCAGTCCTGTTCTAAAGCTTGTAATGCACTGATGCGTATGATTTCAATATAATGACAAGTATGCTATCTTGGTTGCTGGTTGGTGCTTGTTCGGTCCGTGTTTCAATCTTGAAGCTGCAGTGGAGTACTCTGCATCCGCTCGTGATGCTCATTTGCCCTGTTGAGTTGAGTTTCCTTTTCTAGGTCCTTGTTTAGTTCCAAAAATTTTTGAAGATTCTTTGTCACGTCAAATCTTATGTTATATGCATAAAGCATTAAATATAGATAAAAAATTAACTAATTGTACAGTTTATCTAGACGAATCTTTTGAGTCTAGTTAATCTATAATTGGATAATAATTATCAAATACTCTCTCCATCCTAAATTATAAGTTATTTTAAGAATCTTTGAGAGTCAAAACATCTTAAGTTTGACTAAATTTATATGGTAAGACAATAACAGTTATGATGTCAACTAAGTATTATTAGATTTTTTCTCAATTATACTTTCATAGTATATTTATTTTATGTTACAAATCTTAGTATTTCTCTTTATAATTTTGGTCAAACTTGAAAATGCTTTGACTCTACAAGATTCTTGGGATGACTTATAATTTGGAATGAAGTATAAACGAAAGTGCTACAGTAGCCTAACACTTTTCACTTAGGACTACTACCTCCGTCTCTTTTTAATTGTCGCTTGCGCTTCCAAAAAACAACTGCCAATTGTATATTAAAAATATTAATATTTATAACATATAATTAGTATCATTAGAAAGATATTTGAATCTAGTTTTTTAACAAATTCATTTGGAGATACAAATGTTGTACGTTTTTTCTACAAATTGAGTCAAACTTGTAGCACGTACATCAACGGCGACAATTAAAAAGGGACAGAGGGAGTAGTTGTTTACTACAAATTTTTTTTCAAAATTTCTCATCTCATTAAATCTTTAAATGCATATATAGAACATTAAGTATTTTTTTTATAATAAATCAGCCAAGTCATCACTTATCAACCAAGGCTTTGTTTAGTTCACTCCAAAAACCAAAAAATTTTCAAGATTCCCGGTTACTTCGAATCTTACGGCACATGCATGAAACATTAAATATAGACCAAAATAAAAATTAATTACACAGTTTAACTGTAAAACCGCGAGATGAATCTTTTGACACTAGTTAGATTTTGTTTAGATACACCCAAAAACCCAAAACTTTATAAGATTCTCCATCACATCGAATCTTGCGGCACATGCATGGAGTATTAAATATAGATAAAAATAAAAACTAATTACGCAGTTTGTTTGTAAATCGCGAAACGAATCTTTTAAGCCTAGTTACTCTATGATTGGACAATGTTTATCAAATAAAAAACGAAAGTGCTACAGTGTCAAAATCCAAAAAGTTTTTAGATCTAAACAAGCTCTTAGTTTATAATTAGACAATGTCTGTCATAAACAAACAAAAATAAGTAGCGAAATCTAAAAAAATTTACATCTAAACAAAGGCCCAAACCAAGAACAACCTGGGTGCGCGCGTGTGTCCATCGCCTAAAAACACGATGTCTCGTCACTCGTGTGCCTCGCACGCGCACTCCCGCAGTCTCACACAGGCTTGCGCGTCCATTTCAGAGACGAATCAGCTCGCGTGTCTGCCCATCGCTTCCCAACCGCAGCGCGGCGGCGAGATCGACCTCCTCAATCGACAATCGGTGACCGTTCCGTGACTCCGTGTCGATCCCCAATCGGTGACCGTGTCGACCCCTACTGAGCTCGCGGGCGCGGCATCCCCCAACCCAAAATTGATGGAGGCTGCGGTCTCCAGCGCCGGCGGCGAGTCAGCGGGCGAGCTGCTTCTCCGCGCGGCGGCGCTGGTGCCGTGGACGCGCTACGTCCTCGCGGCGCTCGCCCTCGCCGCCGCGCTCCTGTACAGGTTCCTCGAGCTCCACTTCCTGGGCGACCTCCTCCGCGGCCTCCGCGGCGGCCGCGTCTCGCTTACCTTCCACCCCGACTCTCAAGTGTACCACCGGGTCGCCTCCAAGTGCCGCTCGCTGCACGGCAGGTGCGCGGGCATGCGTGGGATGCTAATATGCTATCATGACTCACGAGACATCAGATTGCTCTGCCTCCCTCTTCCGGAGAAAGTTTGCTTTATGATTTTTTGTCTTCCCTTCCCCAATGTTGCATTGCGTAGGTACCTGGCGACGCCGTGGTTAGCGAGTCCTCATTTGCAGACGTTGTTCCTGAGCATATCTGGCAGGCCACCTTCATTCACCTATGGGAGGTTGGAGTTACATTGTTATTGTTCTTCTGTTGATGCTTTTACTAAAACTTTGCTGATGCAACTATGCAAGTATGCAGCTATGTGAGTGGGCACATGATAATTCAATTTTAGCTACGCAATTCTGTGTTTTATGGCTGTTGCACAAAGTCCAAAAAAAGTTAGGTACTCCACCTGGTCCAATTTATAGTTCACATTAGTTTTGTCCTAAGTTAAACTTCTCTAATTTTGACCAAAATTTTAGAAAAAATATATTAACATCTTCAAGTTCAAATAGTGGTCATATCAAGACATATTACATTATGAATTTAATGAAACTAATTCCATGGTGTATGTTAAGTTAGTTTGACTTATGACAAAGTTAAAGAACTATAATTTGGCACGGAGGGAGTATTACATAAGTGTGAACATATTATGTATGTAGGGAGGCAAAAGCTGTTTTTCATATGTCCAGAAAATGTTTGACTCTCATTGTTTCGTTTCAGTAATCTGCAATTTATGGCCATACAGTGCAACATATCAGCTTTTTTTTAAATTGGGGCCTTACAGTACAAGATAAAAACTGCGATGCTATAGAGTTTTATGACTATGGTTATCTTTCACAGTGATTCGACAATTTATATTGCAGGCAGCTGTACACTGTTCGTGACGGTGGGACCATTGCCTTAGATTGGTTACTAGCCTCTGATCTTGAAGGTTCTGCAAATTTAGATAGTTTAAGATTGATTAGCAAGCAAATGGATGATTAACCTTTTCCTTTTGGTGCTATGTTGCAGCTGGAGATGTTGGCACTTGTGATGGAACCATTTCTAAGGATGATTCAACACCTCTTGTTGTTGTGATACCTGGATTAACTAGTGATTCTAGTGCTGCTGTAAGTCGATCAGTTTAAACAAGAAATGGAAGTTGACTGTATAATCCCTGTTTCATTTTAGCTACCTTTATGATTTATTCTAAACAAGACGCGGGGGGTTTGTTGCAGTATGTGAAGCACTTGGTCTTTTCTATGGCAATCAAAGGATGGAATGTTGTTGTAAGCAACCACAGGGGTCTGGGTGGCATCTCCATAACAGTAAGTTCTACCATAGATCAAAACTTATGAGAAGACATGATTTTCTGTTCAAAACCAAGATTTTTTTGTAAGTTGGTTAACCTTAAAAACACATTCTAACACCAGAAGAATCGCCACCAACATTAGTTGCTGATACAAGGTTTAGCTGCCTATTGTTACTTTTTTCTCTGTTCGCAGTCTGATTGCTTTTACAATGCCGGGTGGACGGAAGATATGCGTGAAGTTGTTAATTTCCTTCATCAAGAGTATCCGAAGGCTCCACTATTCACTGTTGGGACAAGCATAGGTGCCAATATTGTGGTGGGTTTAGTTTTCCTTCCCCTTTCCCAACCTGTGAAAAAAAATACTGCAGCTGTTACTTAATAGTTTAAGGTTACTTCTGAATTTTTCATATATATCGCCCATTTAGGTCAAGTATCTTGGAGAAGAAGGTGAAAATACACCTGTAGCTGGTGCTGCATCTATTTGTTCTCCCTGGGATCTGCTGGTTGGTGACTATATTAATTAATTTAGCAGAGGTTTCGCAGCTTTTTCTGATTTTAAGTTGTGCTTTTATGCAGAAATACTTTGATTTGCATATCAATTGTACCACACCTGTGGTTTCAAATACTGTCACTTCAGTTTCTGTGCCTACTCATCTTTCCTCAGTGTCTTAGTTAACAAATTACAAATGATGCTCTTCTATCACTTCCATTTTTCAACGCAACACTTTGATTAATACTGATTATACATAGTATATTGTTATATCACTGCAATTATGCAGGTGACCAACAGATTTATTTCACGCAAGCTTGTGCAGCGATGTTACGATAGAGCTCTTGCAATTGGTCTCAAAGGATATGCAAAACTGTATGTACTTGTTAAGCCCTTTCCCTTGCAATCTTGTGAACCTTACCTTTATGCTTTTCTGCTAACTAATGTTTACTAATTACTGAAAAAGTCCTTGCCACATTGATTGACTGCGATGATGCTTCTCCTTCCTAGATCGCCACCATTTTGAATTTGAACTTAGCAGATCTTTCTTTGTCTAATAATGCAACTGAACAATATAATAGATTCTACTTTTGCTCCATACTCTTTTTCAACTTGTGTTACTTTTACAGACATCAACCAGTCTTGGCACGACTTGCAAACTGGGAAGCTATTACATCGGTATGACCATAAGATAGCATCGTTGGTCTATTTTTTCGTAGCCATGCGGTCCTTATCATGTTCACGTGTTGTGTTATTGAGTTTGCATTAAAAACAACAGATGTAGTCCATTTAATAAGCAATTTGACTATATTTCAATAAATTAGCTGGTTATACGACATGTTGTGCTTACCCCCCTTTTTTTTCTTTCATCAGTCACACTCTATCCGGGAATTTGACCGCCATGCCACTTGTGTTGTTGCAAAATATGAGGTATTCTTTCTAATGCTAAATCTGCACTATCTTCTTTTGCACAATTAGCAAAGTATTCATATTTTAGATTGTCTAAAATTATTGGTTACAGTTTCACTGCTCTCTTTGCTCATCAGTGGTAATTACATTTTTATTCCATTGGAAATTAAGTGGAATAAAGCAAAACCACAATTGATTCAAGCAGAAATGGACCCACACTCAACCCACCCCCCCCCCCCCCCCCCCCCCCCCGGCGTCGCCTCTCCACCCTCCTTCCTCTACTCC
>Ga0182004_10000822_pt1 | contig 20818 bp, 16 predicted proteins | sample Sormic07211540_1_FD_120479 | JGI IMG/M metagenome (GOLD analysis project Ga0182004, IMG submission 120479) | Endophyte microbial communities from Sorghum bicolor roots, Mead, Nebraska, USA - 072115-40_1 MetaG | ecosystem: Host-associated > Plants > Roots > Unclassified | place: USA: Nebraska...
AAACACCCCCTTAGTCAAAGTGTGACAGCTATAAAAACTGCGGCTAATAAATTAGGCATCACACTTATGGTAGAGTTTGACATTAAAATGAGTCTACGAAATACAGGGCATATAGTTAAGAAAGTTGGCACACGTCCAATATCCTTCCTAGCGAGGATATGAATTATATATATTGTTGTTTCTTATTAAGGAAATAAACTTGTATGAAATCCGTTCGTATGTACAAGGTTTTTTTTTTTTTTGAGAAACATTTTCCTCTCTACAATGGCCAGGTGAAAGAGCACAAAGTAGATGGGACACGTCACTTGAAATATTTGATTGGAACACGTGTCCACGTATATCCTGTGCGTAGTTGCTTTCCGTGGTGTTGCAATAGCCTCTGTCGTGTGTGTTCCGGTTGGATAGAAAAAAAAAACCCTTCTGGTCCTTTCCACAACGTTGTGGTCAAAGCGGTGGTCAAAAGGAAAAAGTGAAACAAAAAAAAAGGGGGCCGGCGTTTCCTATTCTTCCCCTTCCTTCTTCGTCTCGCTCCGAGTCGCCCTCGCTCAATGTTCCTGCGCTCGTTCTGCCGTGTTCTCTGATTAGCCTGTTGCTCTCAAATTTCTTCAGCGACGTGCTGTGCCTGTCGTGGTCTCCTGTGCGGCGACGTCGCCTCTTCGCCTGCTCGCGTCGCTAGCTGCATCGGCTGTGCGGCGGCGTGCCTATCTGCCTCGTCGCGTCGCCGTCTGCATCGGCATGTTCTTTGCTGTGCCGTAAGCCGTCCCCTGCTTCATCTGCTCCCTTCTTTATTATGTGGCCGGGGCTACCTTCGTGCTTCTTCAGCGGGCCTTATACCGGCTCGTCTGCCCGTGCTGAGTCTCTGTGTTGCCTTTTTTTTGTCCATGTCTTCTAAATCAGATTTGTTCCCTTTTGTTTCCTATGTTGTGCTTTTACATTGTGCTTCTGATTTGATCATTTGTGTTTCTGATTTGTTCATTTTCTAGGATGTGCCTGGGTTTACTGTTAATGCGCGCTACTCTTCTGTTGTGTGCGTTGTTTAGTGTTTCCTAATAGGTTGCGTGCCTACTTGTGTGCCCGTTGTTTTTAGGGAATGTAGTTATTTAGATTACCTCTTGTTTATTGGATTTATTTAGGCGCCTCTACAGACCTCTACATGTGAAATCAGGTGTGCTTAGTAGTTTCTTATAGTGTTAACATAGTTTCCGTGCGTTATATCTATACTTATTTTGCGACCATGCGCAATAGGTTGACGACTTTTGTTCAAAATGAAGCATACTGTATCTCTACGATTTTTAAGTACTAAAGACATTTTCGTCAGCCTAATCTGTTCGATGGTTGCAGGTTGTTGCACGTGCTGGTTAATTTCTCTCCCCGTGTTTTCTGATTTGTGGTTCGCCTACGGTTGCCTGCACGATTCTTACCTGCTACACCAGTTCTTCCGTCCCGTTGCCTGTTTGCAGGTACGATTGTAAATCTCTTCTTTCATTACCTGTTTTAGTTGCTTTGCTTATTGGCTTGTGCCATGTTCTCATCAGTTAGTAGCTATATTTCTTAGTTGATGTAATTCCTTTTTTACGCTAACATCCGTTTATGCATTTTTAAAATTTTTAAATTTCGAAAATGAAAGAATTTTTGTCTCAGAAACAGAGTTACGAGAGCAATAAACTTCCTCCTCGGACCAGAGCAAGCGAAGCAAAAAAAATGATGATAGACGCAGATGCTACACCATGTTTTGTTTCATCGTTGACCCATTTGTGCCTTGTCTTTTTTGATTTGATTGCCTTACGTGCTGTGCTATATTCTATTGTGCCTTCTTGATCACATATTTTCCCCATTTTGTGTTCCTTTCCCTGTTTCCTATTCTTTGCCTTGTGTCGTTGTTTTTCTTCTCTTCGTGTGCTGCCGCTTTAGGCCCTCAACGTCCGGTTTCTATATTTTCCAACCATGTTTACTGTCCATGTTTCTTGCCTGCCTACTCTTCAGATTGTAGCGCAGTACTGTAGCGTTCCATTGGTTGCATTTATAAATGAGTTTGCACCAGACAATACAGCGTTATATGGTATAGAAATCCACCTACCTTTGTTATTCCCGTGTGACGTACCACGCCGTCTCTTCTTTTGGTCTGACTCATCTGTGTTCTGCTTAGGCCCATATGAGCACGCCGCTTTCCAGACAATTAATTGTCTACAAAATCTTTATGGTTTTACTGTCCTTGATTACAATTCCGAGTCCATGCTCACAGAGCGCCGCCTTCTACAATGTCTATATTTAGTGCCTAATAGAGGCGCGCACCTCGCACGTATGGTTCTCACAGTGCCACAGTCAGAAACTTCTCCAAATCTGCAATTGTTCTCCATCGCCGATCAATTGATTCAGGACATAGATTCTATGATTAATCCTGGATTGCTTTAGGTTTCATCCACTAAATTTTTTGCGCTCTTGCTTCGTTATAACGTGTAATATGGGTGTTCTGACCGTGTCAAACATGCCTTATTGTGCGTCTATGCAAATGATGTTGGTTCTGCTACATTGTGTGCGCTCTTTGCGTTTGTTTCGGCATTCATTTAGCCTATTTTTTTGCATGGTCTTTGTTGTCAATGGTTTCCCCTCGCGTCCTACGCCATCTATTGGTTCCGATAGCTGTCTTTGATGTGGGTACAACCCTTCGGCAATAAATGCCGACAACATGTGCGTAGTTCTTCTTCTATTTTTAAATATTGTTTCGTATAGAATTTTATTCCTTTTGTTCCTCGCTTTTTTTCTTTGACCTCTTATCTTACAGTTGCTTTATGTTTTCTGCATGACCTTTTTCTAAACACGCTTTTGGGTTCCTATTATGGTATTTTATCACAGCTGTTGGGCCAGGTACGTCACGGCAATTATTTTGTGCCCACCGTCCTTCCGCAGCTTGCTCTGGACTATGTCCATGCCTTTTTAATGTTATAGAAATACGTAGTGTTTATGTTTCCAATCCTTGTATCTACCAATCCCTCAGATATCCTTCATGATGACCTTTCATGTGTTTCTCAATCGAGGAATGGCCAACCATCTAAGAAAACACATCGTTGTCAGCTATCTAATGTGACAGGTACCATGTAATATGTTATTATAGTGCTTTGTGCCTCAATCTTTGTTTCTACCAAACATGAGCCCGAATTTGTGGTCCTGCACACTATGCTCCTTTTCACGTCGTACTCCACGCATCCGTTTTTGATGCTTCTTTGAAACAGATCTGACTGTTCCTGTTAATATGCCTTCCTTTTCCTCACAACCAACTGCTCCCTTTGTATATACACTCAAAGGTATACTTCGAATTCTCTGTATCAACTATCTATTTCCCGTGGACTCTTTCTCTCCGATTTTTATCGTTTTTGTTCTTCTGTTAGATGGCCCCGATCGACACGAGGTGTCAAGTCCTCAGGCTACGGAATCCCGCCGTAGACGAAAACGGAAATTAGATCAACGACTTTTTGCACAGTCAGGTCGTGCCTTCTCCCTGTTACACTACTGTGTGTTGCTTCCTGTGCCACGTGGTATTTGGTTCTACGTGGTTCTGTGTTGCTTCTTTGACACATCTTTCCACGCGTGTGATCAGGCAAACTTTATCTTAAGGCAACAAATCGTGGGTGTGGCCAATTTACGCAATCCTTCATAGATGCACTCAAGGGTACATTTTTGCTCCGCCATTCTAGTCCTTTCTAGACCTATGTACCCATCCTATTTCTTCGATAGCGTTTTCCCGGTATCGACTGTGTATTGCTATTCTTAAGTACCCTCTTCTTGCTTCGCAGCATCTCATCCAGGAAGATCTTATTATGGGCCGCCGGAGTATAGATGTCCCCATTGCCATGCTATTTTTTGGCATCAGGAGAGCATAAAATGTGACGGAACCCGTCATACAGGACAAGTTACGTACAACAATTGCTGTAAGGGCGGTAAAGTTGCCATACCGCCATTTCTGCCACGTCCAGAGCCCCTTGCTACGCTTGCAAGGTTTAATGGTGGTACAAGGTCTAATAGGTTCATGAAAAACATTAGGCAATACAATTGCCTTTTTGCTTTTACCTCCATGGGCGCAAATATAGATCGGTCTATGAATGATGGACGTGGCCCTCCTGTGTTCAAAATTTCTGGTCAGGTCCACCACCGAATCGGTTCTTTGCTTCCACCAGATGGTGCCCCTCCTAAATTCATACAACTTTATGTGTATGACACGTCTAATGAGACTACCAACAGAATTCAGTCCTTAGATCAAGCCGAAGCATCCTCTGCTAATCTAGACGCCTCTGTACTCCAGTCTCTCATTCGCATGGTTGATCAACATAATCCTTTTGCAAAGCAGTTTAGGATTGCAAGGGACAAATTACGTGATCATGGTAATGAAGAGTTTGTAATTAGAATTATTGGAGCTAGGGAAGGGGATCCTGTCCAGTACAGTTTACCAACCACAGATCATCTTGCTATGCTTATTGTTGGTGATTTCTCCATGGACACATATCAGCGTGATATAATTATAGAGACTCGATCTGGTGAACTCAAGCAGATATCTGCGCTTCACCCTGCTTTTATGGCGTTACAGTACCCTTTGTTGTTTCCATTTGGTGAACGAGGGTTCCAGGTTGGTGTGCTCTACAAGGGTGTTCAGCGTAGGGACGGTTCATCACACACAAAGATGACTATGCAAGACTATTTCCGTTATATGTTGCACTACAAGGAAGACCAGCCTAACCCATACCTTTGTTATGGTGCTCTATCAAGTCAAATTAAAGTCGATGCTCGTGCTTGTATTGATGAAAATAGATTATGGTACATTCTTGACCATCAGAAAGACATACGAATGGAAAGCATTCAGGGCATAACCGATGCAGTCAATCGTGGATGTATACAGGGCACTGAAATGGGCAAAATGACTGTGTTACCTGCATCGTTCACTGGTGGTCGCCGATACATGATTCAGAACTATCATGATGCAATAGCTATCTGCAGACAATATGGCCCTCCAGATTTCTTTATTACCTTTACGTGTAATCCTAAATGGCTAGAAATTGCTGAGGGTATTCTAGAACCAGGACAACGAGCAACTGATAGAGCTGAAATTATTGTAAGAGTATTTAATATGAAATTGGAAGAGCTTTTGCATGACCTGCGCGATGGTACTCCTTTTGGTCGATGCGTTGCAGGTATCTATTGGTGTCCACACATAGTGTCACTTCTATTTTCTATCTTCCTACAGATTGGTACACTGTATGCCATACCACTATATGTGACTGCTGCCTATCCTTTGCAGTTCTGCATACTGTAGAATTCCAAAAGCGTGGTCTTCCGCACGCACATATCATTTTGTGGACTTCTATTGATACATCAGAACCAACACCAACACTTATTGATTCTTATGTATCTGCTGAGATACCTGACCCTTCTCTTGATCCATTATTATATGCTCTTGTGGCTGAGCATATGGTTCATGGACCGTGTGGTGTATACAACACCGTGTGTCCTTGTATGAAAAATGAGAAATGTTCTAAGTTTTTTCCAAAGGCTTATCGACAGGAAACGGCTGTCGATGGGGAAGGGTTTGCTACATATCGACGAAAACAGAATGATCTGTACATTGAGAAAGGAGGTCACCGTCTGGACAATAGATGGGTCGTACCATATAATCCATCTCTCCTAAAAAAATATCAAGCTCACATCAATGTCGAATGGTGTAACAAAACGGTATTCGTAAAGTATCTTTTCAAGTATGTTACTAAAGGTGCTGATTCTAGCAAAGCCTATCTTCAGCGGGTGCGAAATGGGGAGGACACACCTTTTGACAAAGAAAGTCAAACAATAAATGAGATAAAGGAGTACTTAGATTGTCGCTATATTTGCGAGCAAGATGCATGTTGGCGTATATTTGGTTATGACATACATAGGCACTACCCAGCTGTAGAGAGAATGCCTGTGCATTTGCCCAATGATAACTTCATAACATATAGTGCTAAGGCTCAGATGGACAAACTTCTCTCTGTACAGTTTCTACGCAAAACGATGCTCACTGAATGGTTCATTGCTAATCAGATCCATCCAGAAGCTAGGGATCTTACTTATCTTCAGTTTCCTTCCAAATGGAAATGGGACTCTCGAACAAGATCATGGGAGAAAAGGCGAGAAAACCGTCCAAAGATAGGTCGATTACATTACGTTCATCCCTCTGTGGGAGAACGGTATTATCTTAGGATACTTCTTCATGCAGTTAAAGGAGCCTTTACCTTTGCTGATCTTAGATACCACAATGGTGTTCAGTATTCTACATTCAAAGAGGCATGCAGATCTCGTGGTCTTATTGGTGATGACCAAGAGTGGTATGAGGCTTTTGATGAGGCTGCTACTTGGGCTACATCATCTCATCTACGAAAACTATTTGTCACTATGATTCTCTTTTGTGAGGTCGGTGATGAATACTCCTTTTTCCAAAAAGTTTGGCAGTTAATGGTTGATGACATCCAATACCAGCTTAGAGATATGGTACATGATAGGAGATATCAGATGCCTGAAAATGACATTAGAGATAGTTTACTTGATGAATTAGCAACCATTTTCTCTAAAAGCGGCCGTAACATCCGTGACTTCAGCCTACCTCGAAAACAAGACTCTACATGCTGCCCATCAGTCAACCGTTTGCTTGAAGAAGAGCTATCATACTATTCTGACCAACCATCTAATACCAATGAGTTGTTGTCCACTTTGAATTCTGATCAACTTAGGGCTTTCAATTCTATTACACAAAGAGTTGTCAACAATGAACCTGGATTTTTTTTTGTATCAGGCTTTGGAGGAACTGGGAAAACCTACCTCTGGAAATGTATTATCGCATATCTAAGAGCACAGAAACGAATTGTACTTACTGTTGCTTCATCAGGTGTTGCTTCTTTATTATTGCCAGGAGGTCGAACAGCACATTCACGATTTAATATTCCCTGTGACCTTGATGATTCTTCAACCTGTGACATCAAAAGAGGCACAATGTTAGCTGAGCTGATACATAATACAGCATTAATAATATGGGATGAGGCTCTCATGACTAATAGGAGAGCTTTTGAGGCTCTAGATAGAAGCCTACGTGATATACAATCCATTCATTGCAAAGAGGCTTCTGATGTGCCATTCGGTGGAAAGGTTCTTGTTCTCGGTGGTGATGTTAGGCAGATCTTACCTGTTGTTGAAGGTGGTAGTAGGGCTGAAATTGTCAATGCTGCTATATTCAATTCAGTTCTGTGGTCTACAGTTACAGTGCTTACTCTATCACAAAATATGCGCCTCGCTGGAGGCTCTACCAATCCTGCTGCGCAACAACAGGTAGCAGATTTTAGTAAGTGGATGCTAAATGTTGGGGAAGGAAATATTGAGTGCACAGCTAGGGAAGGAGAGACAGAGGCTTCATGGATTAAAATACCACGCGACCTCTTACTTACCACTACTGATGACAACCTATCTTCAATAGTGGCTGCTGTTTATCCAAATTTGTTAGAGAATTACATAGATGATACATATCTTAAAGAACGAGCTATTTTAGCTCCTACAAATGATATAGCTGAAAAAGTGAATGAATATATTGTCTCTCTGTTGCCAGGAAATACCAGAGAATACCTTAGTTCTGACAGCATATCAAAATCTTCAAGTGGTCATGAGTCTTATGAACTGTTGTATCCTGTCGAGTTTCTTAACTCCTTGAATGGTAACAATTTTCCCCAGCATGTTTTAGATTTAAAGAAAGGTGCGCCGATTATGCTATTGCGTAATTTGAATCAAACAGATGGCCTTTGCAATGGTAGTAGACTCATTATTACACACCTAGGTGACAGAGTTATACAGGCAAAGCTAATGACAGGCCCGCACATGGGTGATAGTGTTCTTATACCTCGCATTTCTCTTACTTTGAAGTCTAATAAGTGGCCATTTGTTCTTGAGAGGCGCCAGTTTCCAATCAAAGTATGCTATGCAATGACAATCAACAAGAGCCAAGGACAGACTCTCTCCTCTGTTGGTGTTTACCTTAAAAAATCTGTATTCAGTCATGGTCAACTTTATGTAGCTATTTCTCGCGTCACTTCAAGACAAGGTCTTAAGTTGCTCATAGAAGATGAAGATGGAAATTGTACAGATGAAACAAGGAACGTTGTTTACAAAGAAGTATTTTCTTTCTTCTCCTCTACAAACAGAACTTCTTAGTGTATACATGAGAGGTTTTACGAACCGTTGCCATTGGTGCGTGTAGTCTGCTAAAACCTGTGGTTTTGTATTGTGTATTTTCCATTTGATACCTATTACCAACTATAATCCAAAAAATTTTTGCACAGTCTGGCACTACACATTACAATATATATTAGAACATATTTAATCTTCTGATTTTGCTATGCTCTATGTGCCATTTACCTTGTTTCTTTGCCCTACATTTTGTTTACTCATTGTGTTATTACGCAGGTGTTCCAAACTTTTTTTTGCATACATATGTTTTATCTTGCTACTCTCTTTTTGGTCATTCGTACTATTATGTGCAATATTAATTGTTATCTTCCTCTTGGCAGCAACAAACAATGCAAGACTACAGAAAGCAAAGGATTTATATATCAGACCTTACACTTCAACCCGAAAACAGAGAAATATGTGCTCGTGTCATGAGAAAATGGGTGTTTGATGGAAATGATCCTGGTGGTCCTATTCGTCATATAAGTCTTGTTCTAGCTGATGAAAAAGTAAGTACTTCGAGCACATCGTTGCTATTCTGCGTTCGTGCGTGTTGTTCGTACTGCACTTTCATTCCTTACTTTGTGTTTACTCTATCTACACATCTGTCTATACAGGGAAACACCATTTTCGCTCAAATTCTAGAGGCGCATGTGCACAAAAAAGGATCTTTAATACATGAACATGGAGTTTACATAATCAGCAAGTTTATTGTTAGAGCTTCCAAGCCGACCTATGTTCCATTTGAAAAGGACCTCATGATTGAGTTTACTGCATACACTACTATTGTAGCAGTCAAGAATCCGCCCAACACTTTCCCCACCTATGTTTACAACCTTACTTCTTTCTCTCAAATCAATCCAGTTGGTATAGCCCGAACAAAATTTGTAGGTAATCGCACAAATCTTTCTGTTTATTGACTCCTTTATTTACTATTTTTTGGAAAAATATTTGTTCTTATTGACAAAACCTATGTGTGCACTACTTAAATCTATTTTGTTATCTTCTGTAGACGTTCTAGGTATTCTTACTTCTGTCGGTGCTCCAAAAACAGTGCCCATTGTCAGAAAAGAAACTGTGGGTATAGTTCGAGAAGTTATGATAAAAAATCTAAGGTAATCGTTGCTTTACGCATTCTATAATTTCTGTGTACACTTCGTATCATCATACTAATTATATTGAAATATCACTGTTTCTTGTTTCAATCTGTAGCAATGAAGAACTTAGGATCAGTTTATGGGGTGACCAAGCAACAAAATTCACCGCTGTTGATATGTTGGCCTCAAATAACGCTCAGTCAATTGTCGTCCTTTTTGTTGGTTGCTTACCTCGAAGTGTCAATTGTGAGTTCTGATTGCATATCATACCTTTGATCTAATTTAATACCCCTCATTTACTCTTGCTTGGTAAACATATAGATCAAACTCACCTCACCGGTGGGAATGCCTGTCGCTGGTTCCTAAATCCCGACATCAAAGAGGCGGAACCTTTCTATACTAGGTAATGTACGAGCTTCTGCACACTCACATGTCACTGTATATATCACCTCGCGCTTTGATGTACACATGTGTACTTAGATATATCGGTGACCTTTCACTATTCTTTTGAAACAAACAGCTTGAGGCAGAATCCTGTTCCAGTGTATCAAGCTCCTCTGGAACACCATACACAACAAGTGGAACCTATCATACTGGAACACAAAAATCTTGATGAATTAAACGCCATGGATCCATTTGACTTCCCGGTTAGTTTCATCATACTCTTGACTACTGCCTGTATCGCCCTCTTGGAAATTGATAACAGGCATATAATCTCATATTTTTAGTATTTGATACCACTTTGTTTGCGCAAACATACAATAATCATTTGTTTACTTATAACATAAATGTGCATTAATTTGCCAGAGAGAAGGTTTCAAGTGCACTGTTACGATCACATCTGTGCCACAGGATTATAGATGGTCATACTATGGATGTGCAAAATGCAAAAAAGCAATTACAGAGGTGGCTGTTCCATTTAGGTGCAGCGTGTGTGCCTGCAAGGAAGCTAAGAACCTGTAATACATTATTATTCCTTGTTCGTTATTGTAGTATACATGCGCACCTAAATAGTATACACTACATTCCTGATTCTCATTTGGCTTTTGATGTATGTGCAGATATAAACTTTCCTTCGTTGCTACAGATGATACAGCTGAAGGCATGTTTTTTTGCTTTGATGAAATATCTCGTATGATCATAAAACGGAATGTAGATTATGTCTTGAGAATGGCTATGAAAGCCTCTGGACTACCAAAAGAAATAACAGACATCGTGTCAAAGAAATTCACATTCAATGTCATCTTAACGAAGGGATCCTACTATGATGGCCATAAAACATATGAGGTCAGGTCCATCATGCGTGATTTCCAGATGGAAGCTTATAAAGCCAAGTTGCTCTTAACTCAACCGCTTATTTCCCCTTTAAGCGATGCACCACCCAATTTGACAATTGAGAGCCCTTCACAAATTTCCACACAGAGTAATCAGATAACAAGGCCACCTGATCTTATAGACATTGCTGAAAGCTCAGTACGTTCCTCTTTGAATATTTACACATACATTCTGCAACATGCATATTCTTGTACTAAATAATTCGGTTCTCCCTGTTCTACTATCAGCACACACCTCTAGGGATGCTCAGCCCTGATACTATACCACAAAAGATTGGTCTTTCTAAGTAAGTTCTATTATTGCTTCATACCAACACATGTTATAATAACCTCACAACATTTATACTTACTCTGTGGATTCTTGTTGCCCATGCGATTGTCTAATCAATGCGAAACAGGCCACCTGCAGCACACAACACGGCTCAAAGGGTGCTATTTCCACCACTTAAAGCAAACACTGAGGTACGTGTGTTACCTCAACTCGCCTTAATTATTTTACTACTAAATAGTTCATTTACATGTTTGTCGTTCCCCTGCAATGCGTTGCAATAGATGCTTGGAAAAGAAACAGATAGTACTAAAGAGATAGAGCAAACATCCAAAGCAATCTTAACACAGTAAGTATTTGTACATAGTCATATTCCGCCAAATATTTGTAAACAAATAAGCACAGATTGTTATTTTTATCTATTTGTATTCGCTCTAATCATTCTGTTTACCTGTCATTATAAGTAGATTAGCTATGGATGTAACGAAGTCTACGACTGATAACGTATCAAACATACATGAAGTAGGTCCTACTGCCACGGTGTTGCCTGATGATATATCAGTACAAAAGGTGAAGACAAAACTAGAGTCCATTTTCTTTGTCTCTAAATTGATGATTACAAATATATTCACTTCGAACTGCCAAATCTCTTGTGTCTACCGTCCAATTGTTTTACCCACTTATTATGTTTCAGAGTGCAATACAAAACAAGAGCACCGGTGCAAATAATGTCGGTCAAAATGATCCCACTACTGAATCTGACAAAACACATACACAGGAATCTAAAAAGTATGGTCACGCTCATTATTAAAGAGTGTCTGATATACAAGAGTTTTGTGTTCTTACAACCTAATCCTATGACTAAATTGTGTTTTATAGGCGCAAGTTTGGCGATCCACCAAAACACACTAAAGAAAGAACCCAAAAGTCCACATGCAGTGACAATACAAAATAGGTAAACGTCACTTACATGTTCTCTGCACTATGCATCATTTTGCATCCTTTTTGTACTGTTGATCTAGTTTTCTAAATTCCTTTTAGACATAACAAATTGATAGTACAATATATTGCTTGCTTCATTGATTTTGAGCACCTGTAGGTTCATCTTCTCAATGCATACTCCATTTACGGTTATTGACAATTTCAGTATTATTGTGTCATGGCAAATTAATGTCATAGAGTTTTGCGGACCCTATAATCCATTACTTTTGCTTGAAACAGAGACTATATTGTGGTACAATCTTATAATTAATGGAACAGGGCGCACAATCTGTAATATTAATGCCTAAGCACTCTATGCTCTATTCTTTATCTATTGATACTTTGTCTTCATCTATAATACTTTGATTACACGTCGCTACGAAAGTATTTCCTCTTTTTTGTGACAGGTACTACCAATTAGGAACGTATCTGCCCCACCATTTTGCAATGCTACAAAGGTTCGAGTCACAGATTCCAGGACCAACAGTGTAGTTCTTACATAATAATTATATGAATCCTAGGAACACTCCAAACTACTTCCAGTGTCGTGAAATCTGAATTGCTTTATGTAATAATGGTATGTAATCTTGAATGTCTTATACATATTTCAAGTTTATGGTACTATCTCGTGGACAGTGTATTCTGCCACACCAATGGAATATACCGCAACTACGTAGGCAGGAAACAAACTATGCTAAATATCTACCGATTTCATTTGGGCCAGCATCCTCCAAATTATTATTATTACTAACAACTGTTGGCCTTTCTACTTCTCCACCATCAAAACACAATGCGGTATGCAATTCAGACAGGCATAGCTGAAAAACGAGTTGAACGAGTGATCAGGTGCTCTGACCTCGCTCTCTACAGTTGGTTTCTGATATCGATCCAAATTCAACATTCAGTACGTTTGCTTTAATAAGCTAAAGATGGGAGCTTCCAAACATGAGTGGAAAGAACGATTTAGAATTCAGTTTTCCTATATGCATTTCTTCCTTATTTTAGAAAACACAATGACGAATTCATCCGCCTACAACTGATTCTCTCACAAAATCTATGATTTATACATAAAACAGAGATTTATATAATCTTGATGTTTCTTTTAGTACGGTTGGTTCTGCAACTGCAATAAATTTAACATAATTTTAACACTTCTGCCTCATTCAATCTATGGCAGCCTACTTCTATCTGGACTACCCCAGAAACAATAGCCTACAGAGTCATGGTCTACCCAATATCTCCACGTTGTAGGACACGTGTTCCCATGAAAAATGTACCTTCTCCAATCTTCGTACTCACACTAGCGTCACTGCACTCATCAGGCTATAACCTATAGGTACTTCTTCCTCATTTTTCCTTCTTTTTCATCTCATAGCTTAGCAATTTCACTTACTCGAGTTCTATCTATTCTATTAGCGTCTACTCTGAAAAGGTGTTACATATGTTCGTGCTTCTACCATCTCCATATGAACTAAGCCGTCTTGCTGCTGCTTCTTCTTGCTTTCACAGGTACAATCTTCTCAGTTTGTATGCCCTTTTTATTTTCCTTATCACACCTTAACCTGCTGAGCTTTAGATGTGTTCATGCATAGATTTTGGCTACGTAAAACCTTCTTATTGTTGACACTTAATTCTGGCCACATCGATTGAGGCTTACCCAACTATCAGGTACATGTCATCTCTCACCAGTTCATTCCGTCCTTGCTTCATGCGGCTGCTTTATGTTTTTTTATCTTTATTTACTATAGCCAACACCATTGACAGTTCTTATACACCTTGCTATACCATTTTTTTGGTAATCGTTACTCTACACTGCATCTTATAAAATATACATACCCAGCAGAAATGTTAGATTTCTCCTTTGGAATAGTAAATTTAGTTCTTCTCTGTTACAAAGAAATATATTACTTCTAATATAAATCGAATGCACTCGGCCATCATTAGAACCATAAAAATAAATCTATTGTACAATCAAGTCTATAAATATGTAGTTCCTCTTTTATTTTATCTCATATAAACTCCTAACCGAAAAAAAGGACAACAGATGGTCAATTCATTCTCTTCATAGCATAAAAAAATGCATTTATTCTTTTCCTTCTACAAATTGCATGCTACTTCTTTACATCGAAAACAATAAAGGCATTATAGCAAACAATCATATACTAAGTTATATAATACCCTACGCTTTATATTTTAATATTGACTAACTACTCTCTGTAGCATAACATGATTCCATGTTTTTCATGTTGAACAGAGAACCCAAATACTGTATCCAAATCATCCACGGAATTGTAATGGCGTCGGATCAAAGTACAAAATCTAAATTAAATTCTGTCTATTACTACCATTACAATCATGTAACTAATACATCTCCATATACTTTCCATCAGCAGCTTCACGACGGGACACATCAATCATCGCAAGAATTAGGCTTGGTGATCCATGCAGTTTTAGTCCATATACTATCGCCATACTTATTACAGAGGCACTTCAACAATATCGTAACATCCTCAGCATTGGATTTTCTTCTACCAATTTCACTATCGGTCTAGGTTCATCTGACATCCAACTCGCTGTTCTTTACTCTCGAATGATAAAACGAGCAAATATCATTCTAGACATGGTGCCATGGTGTCCTGAGCATGCTAATTTTGACCTACCTTGGATCATTCGACGCACTGACACAGGTACGCTACATACAATTTTGCCTCTACATAATCATAGCCACATACAACACACACTCTTTTTGTAAACAAAGGCAGCTTCTTGTATTGAGTATTTTATCAAGCTTTTTCCATACGCTTACATTACAGCTACTACTACAGTTATTCCACCGAGGCAACCCAAGATTTACATGAACAATCTCATAGGCCATGGCAAAGTGTCGCAGCAATACATTCGTAAAATAATTCAAGAGCACCACAATATTTCCTCCACTACAGGTGCATAACCAACTTAAAATTGTTCTCAACTTTTTTATATTCCCTCCACTCACCATGTGTTTATATGACCCACCATATTACAAACACATCTCATGTCTACTATGTGTATGCAGCTGATACAACCCAAGGAGGACGAATTCACGTACATGATCTTAGCAGCTTGGAAAATATGGTCTCTATGCCAGATTTCAGTTATCTAATGATTTTAGAGCTTAAAGATTTCTACAATGCTAAGTTCACAGCTCATAAGAAATGTATGCAGTCATGCGAAGAACTTTGTGATTGCGCATACCAACTATTCGAAGATATGCAGCCAGCTCTTAGATCCATTACCACTCATGCCCAATCCATCAAAGATCTATTCACTGAAAAAACAGAGTTTCTTATAAGCAGCTTCTGTGGAAACATACATTTAGAAGAGCAATACATAGCTGAAGAATTATTTGGACTTGGGAACAATATATATCTCTTATACCATAATATGACTCCTAGCATTGACCTAACGAGGTTCAAAAAAAGGCTTCAGACATCATCGGTAAGATAAAGAAAGCACCTACATAAATAGAGAAAAGAAACATAGCCATAGAACTGAGATTTATTCCAGTTCTTTATCTTTATTTATTTATAGGCCTATTTCGTTGTTTCTAATATTTATAATTTTATATTAGCAGGCTCTACCAACCAGTTATACTTCAAGACTCAAAATTATTCTTAGAACTGTGTCTCAGGCAATCTATGGAACACCTGCCACAATTACATCAGAGGTAACATCAACCAGCAATTTCATCACATATATTTCAGCAAAAGGTCACAATGACTGCTACAAATCGCCTCCAATGGTAACAAAGGCTGAGGCTGAAACAGATGCCATCTATCGATATTTAAGACACAAGACAAATGTTCTTGGATACAACATAGTAGATCTAAACTATGGTACCCTTGTCACTTTAGTTTCTGAAATAAACAAATATAATGAAGAGCTCAGTGAGTTACTACTCTGTGCAAGAAAAGCTGCAACAATGATACAGCAAGTACACAAAGATATGACCAAAATGTATGAAGACTTGCTTCAAGACATTCACCACGAGCAAATTCTGCAACTAGATATTTTAGTGCAAAATTTGCTAGCTTCTACTGAAACTTACTCTACAGCTGCAGATCATGGGCTGAATGCTTTCAAACAAAATAAGGTATTTACAAACTAACTAATCTTGATATAGATTTTTAGTAATAAACTCAATATACTAATATTATTTCTATACTACCATGCAGCAAGCGTACGAGTTTATCGTTCTGGAAACCAAATATAGATCGACGCCAGCTTACTGAGCATGCTCATCCTGACAAACAGTAATTGGGCACTTAGTCTGATCGATCTTGTGCATGCACAAATCAAAAAACTTCACTTCTAAGACATCCTAAACAGGTGGAATACAGTATGTTCATATACACATATCAGGTCCCTATATAAAAATCCCCTCTTTGCTACATAACAAACAATACAAATTAAGACATGTATATTTGTCAGTTTTGTATACGTGTGTTTGTATGACCATATATGTAAAGTTGTGTACCTGTACTTGCTTCTGTCTTCTATTTTAATATTGTCTCCAACAAGCTGGCCTTTATGAAACAGCTAATCTGCAAAGAAGCCAAAATGTGCATGAGGTATGGTTAAAAATCGATAAGGCATCTCCCTGTCTCTATTTACTGATCTGCATGCTGAAAACAGCCATTCAAAGAAATGTTCATGAATATGCACCCTTAGAACTGAATGAGCATTAGAATCTTCCTAGAACTTAAAGTTGGCAATGTAGATCCCCTCTATGCATAAGATTCTGTTAGAGTGCCTCCAAAGAGCAAGTCGGCCAAAATCTCACGTTGCCCTTCACCCAGCTTGGTGCTCACAAGTTTTGGTGGCTTCATAACTTCCTGCTACTGAGGAAGCCACTTTGAAGTTTCTCCAAAGCATCTACTGATACAGACAATTCACCGAACAGTCAGTGAGCAATAACTTTCGCTTATACACACATAGATATATTTAATTTGGAAAAAGAAACTATAGGAAGGAAACAACAACGCACGATGCTAAACAGTGAATATTAACCCAGAATGCAGCGTCGTTGTGGCAGATGCGGAGGCACTGGACGGTGACGTACATGGCCTCGTCCTGGGTCATCCACTTTTGCAGACTGTAAACGATGCGGCTGAAGTTTAAGTGCTTGTAGGCGAGGAGCTCCTTGCAGATCCAGGCGATCCTTTAACGACACCACTGCTCCGGCAGCTCCTCGAGCTCAAGCAAGGCGAGCGCCGGGAACGCGCGCAGAACCCGCGGGAGCGCCTTCCGGCGGACCACACGCGAGGCGTGGCAAGACACGGCCTTGGCGCACACGAAAACCCGGCTAACCAGGCAACACGACTTACGATATCGCAGGTCCCCGACGCCCGCCACTGCGTGAGCGACGAGATTTAGCGAGACGGACTCCACGCCCGCACCGGTACCGGTGCCGGAGCTGGACCCGCAGTCGCCATAGCTCATCACGCTGGTATGGTACGCCGAGCGAGATCCGATGGATCCCGAGGTGGGTGGACACCTGGTCGTCGGCGATCCCCGCCCACATCTCACCCTGGAACAAGTCTGCTCCAGACTCCTCCGCTTCCTCGCTCTCATCCTCGTCGTCAGACTCCAACACGAGGGCTTCCAGTGCTAACACTGCCCTTCAATGAGGAATGGCGAGACGGCGCGTGAGAATCAACGGGGCGACAAGCCAGACGCCAGGACGATGGGGACGGAACGCCGCAGGCACAGGCGCAGGGAAGGGCGGTGGCCAGAGACAAATTCATCGAACAGCAGAACAACAACTCAAATTTCATATAATTCTATCTCACACTAAATACGCTTTACTCCAACTGCTCACTTACCAGTTATGTATCTAAATCAATTATAAATGCATCCAAATCAATTATACTGTGACAAGCACACATAATTATTGCCTTTCCCTTTCATAATCCACTCACGTCTCTACTACGAAATCACACACTTGTTTTTGCATTGTATTTTACGGAAAGCTATGTCCAAGTACATAAAAAAAGAAATCACAAAATTTAAGAATACTGCTAAAAAAATACAACCAAAAAAAAAACCACAGCCCACATGGCCCACCAGCTCATCCCCTATTTCCGTGCACGCAGGTATCCATCCTTATCTTCTTATCCAAAGGCTATCCATCCATTCCTTTCACCTGTTCGCCACATTCACTACCAAGAATGGCTACCTCGTCCTTCCCAGATTCTACCCTGATAGCTACCGCAACAAAATAGCCACACCGGTTCGTCGGCACCGGAGAGATCAACGCCACCAACCCACAGCCATTCACCCTGCAGAGCACGTATTCCATACTAGCAAACCCTAGATCCATGATCGCCATCTTCGTGACCAAATCAGAATCAGCAAACAAAATACTACCTTCCCAGTGAACCAAAACTGAAGGCTAACTAACTGCGGCCACACGCATCTCCGACCTCTCTGTAGCCCCCACATCCACCACCAAATCATTCCTGCAATCCAGCAACTACTTGCCAACAGAAACACTTAGGTAAGTGTTTCCTTTACTTTGTTTTACAATACAAGCAATGCTATATTGTTAATAATATCTGATGGTTACTCTACAATTTTTTGTGTTATTCCTTTAATTTGTATAGCAAAGGTTCATATAGTACCTTATATATATGTATATGTGTATATATATACATACTATGACCAAAAAAATTGCATTTGTCTAATTACTATTTATACAAAATTTACTCTGTATTAGCATCTATTCTGATATCATATATAAACCGCCTACTCATAATCCTCGCATGTATTAAATGCTATGATTTATTACATCGTTACACCAAACGAACAGATGAGATTTCATATTTAAATATTTTAAAAAACGCATTTATTCCATACACAAGTGCATCCTAACCTTTTCCTCTACACAGTGCCATCACCACCGTGGACAATCAGTAGTATCCCAAGGTCAACATAATGCACCGGTAAACTGCTGCTTTACTTTATCGCCTATCATACTCATTAATACCTAACAAATCTTACCCACCAATTACTCAGCATCCTACTTTGTACCACCTCTTAGATATGAATAGCATTTTCACAGCATATAGCATATATGTATGCATGTGTAAAGCACGAACCAAAATTGTACATCTTTTATTAGCATCCATATCATTCTTACTGTATATTATAGGTTACTTTAATGCTATTAACCATACATACCATATAATTTAGCAATTTGCTATTTAATTTGCACATCAACTAGCTAAATGAGCTTTTATACCTCCTCATTTGACCTATCAAAAACACTACATATACAACTAAACCATAACCTTCGGTTTTATACAGTTCGGCCACCACAAGATATATTTTCCAGTATTCTAACCTCACGATCGTTGAGAAGAACAGCTCTATCAGACTAAGAATGAATCAGCTGGAGCAGACTGTAATCGCAAGATTCCCGCAACACCAATCACATAATATCACCACGCAAGCCATCCAACAAGCTGTTGAAAATCAATTTGGAGCATTTGTTTCAGTTCAGGATATCTCACGGTATGAATCAAATTTCTTACTCCAGATACACTCATCTACTGTTCGCAGAGATATGCTAACCAGAGGATACATAAACATGATCCCATCCAGCCCCAATCTTATTCCATGGAACCCAGAATACGGCTCAGTTGCCACCCTAGCATATACATATTTACCAACCCTGTCTAGCTTCGACCATAACACCTCAGCACGCACTTCAGGCAAGCCGTTAAAGCAAATACAGATACAAATATATGGCATCCCACCGCATTTGTGTAGTCGCACAACAATTGATGCACTCCTAGGCAAACTAGCCACAATACACCAGATCACACTAAATACCACCAAGCACACATACTTCGTATCTGCAGAAACGCACTGCCTCGATGCAATCCCACCAACAGCAAATATAGGTATCAAAAGGATGCTACACGGCAAACTTCTGCTTAACATTTGGCCTATCTGGTATGAGATAATGGACATCACACTGCCTACACTAGGTAATTTCGTCGCACACAAAAATGCTCTTTGAGATTCACCGCAGCAATTATAAATTATCTAAATCTTTTTTTCCCCACAAACCAAACAACCAGGTTTCACAGAACAATATTACAACTTGCAACCAGACGACGAAGCAACTTCAGCCCGTCAAGACACAGGTACAATTCACCTCTCCCAAACTATTCATCAATACTTAAACCGTACAGATCCAAATTACACAATACAAACTGTTCAACCTACTCTTAAAAAATATAAAACTATACTAAATTTTCTAAAAAAAAGTTGTATTTCTTTCCAGATATAGAAAGATTTTCACCGGTGCGAAACTCAAGCGAACATGAATGTGGTTGTGAATCCGACCGCAGCATGAATTATTGATCATCCTCCATGCAGCATGAAGGCAAAAAAGAAGAACTTGCACTTGGCAACCAATGAACACTCCACCTTGCGTCATGTCATATATCAGTTCAGAACTGTGAAATACTTTTGTAACATATTACTCTTTCATACCCTTCGTATCTACCAGTGTGTTACTGCTACAAATCCATGACCTATCCTTCTATATCCTTGCTATGTACCGCTCTATTAACACTGCAAACCTGTAAACCAGGATATAACGAACCTGACGACTGTTAATAAACGCAACTATAATATTTAATATTTCCAATGTATATCGCTACCTACATCGACATAGTTCAAAAAACCATTATATCATTTACTCTTTGCGCGCCGGGGCGCGCACAATCCACTAGTGTACAAGAATGTGGTCTGGAGTCTGAACTTATGGGCCGAACAAGTTTAATCATCCACTAGTGTACCAAATGTAAACGGGTGGTGTTTTGCAGGTATAGCATAGTTTATTTGTCCCTCTAAAT